>OLSB01000926.1_pt1 | contig 31922 bp, 38 predicted proteins | sample 1672071 | NCBI WGS metagenome assembly OLSB01 (sample SAMEA3136642, study PRJEB25190) | human gut metagenome | biome: human gut; feature: human-associated habitat; material: faeces | place: Austria | collected 2013 | reverse complement strand
CCGCGTGCTTTCCTTGTCAAACTCGCAATGCCCCACTTCATCAATAATCAGGCAGGAAGGCCGAACGAGAGCTGCGAGGAGCGTACTTTCACGGCCAGCACGTCGGGCATCCGTCATTCGGTCACGCAGCTCGGTCATCTTAATGAAGTATGCTTTCATGCCGTGCTCGCAACAGGCGCGGCCAAAAGCCTGCGCCAAATGAGTTTTTCCGGTTCCTGGTTTCCCAATGAAGGCGAGGTTTTTGTGGGCGTAGAGGGCGGACAGCGTAGAGAGGTTACGCAACTTGTCAATGTTCTTCCCAGTGATGCGGCTGAAATCGAAGTTTTCAAAGGTTTTCGGAACCTTCAGCGGCAGTCGGCTCGTACGCAGTAAGAAGTCAACAGTGGAGCTGTCTTTCTTTGCTTTTAGATGTTCAAAGACCTTAGCCACTGCAAGGACTTCTGCGTCAGTCATGTTGTTCTCCTGTACCAGAGTAGCAAACTCTTCCACCGAGAACCCAAACTTCATCAGATCCTTGCTGCACGCAGCCACAGTGTCTAACAGCGTATTATTCATCCCAACCATCCTCCTTGCTGAAGTTGAACTTCTCAAAGGAGAGGTCACGGACCGGCTCTGGAAGCTGTTTAATCACCGTCTTTACCGGCATGGTAGGGAACTCTTCCGGCTGCTCAGGCAGAGCATACTGGTTCTCACAAAAGCTGTCCCGGCGCACCCAGGTCACATTGTGCGTGGTCAGGAGAAAAGCCATATCGGATGAATAGATGTACAGCGTATCACCGTCGCGCAGCACACGGGCAGTCTTGCCGTGGTAGGTATAGGGGACTCCAAAGCGACGCCCCTCATAGCTTACAAACCCGTCAAAAGAAATCTGGCGCTCCGGGCAGAGGTAAAACAGCAGTTCGTAGCTGTCATCCAGAATGGATACCACTTTGAGACAGCGCTCTGAATGGATATCCATGGGGACTCCAATCCCCCTGTGGTAAGCAGCGTTCTGTTCATTGCACCAATCCAAAGCTGCATAATTCAAATCGGTCACATTCCAGAACACGCGCCCAACGAGGAAGTTTTCCTTTACGAACCGCACGAGACGTTCCACCTTGCCCTTCGTAAAGGGATGCCGGGGCTTGCAGAGCTTCGTCTGGAATCCAACGGTCTTCATGAACTGCTCATAGTCCTTCTGCCAGATTGGATTGCCATCCAGGTCACGCCGAATGACTACGCTCTTCATGTTATCCGTCAGGACGTATTGAGGAACGCCCATGTAGCGGAAAGCGTGGATCATCCCAATGAACAGATTTTCCTGCTTTGCATTGGGGAAGAACTCCACATACCGTTGCCCGCAGTGGTGACAAATCATAGCGAAGCAGGCGGCGTTGTATTCACTTCCATCGTATGCCTGTACCTTCGTAAAGCCCCAGTCCATCTGAAACGCCTCTCCGGGACCGGTAGAGTACCGTCGCCCACGGTTTCCCTGCGGTTCAACTGCATGACGAGGGGCGGGAACAAGATAATGGTGGGCAGAGATGTAGTCCTTGACGATGGTTTTACCACCAGTGAATCCACTCTTGCGAAGTTTATCAAGGCACACAACAGAGTTTACAATGCCTGCTTTGAGTAGGCCGTCCAAAATGCCGGTGTAGCCACTCAGGAGAGTGGTTGTGGCCTTGCGGCCCTTCAATGCGTGTTGGACATCCTCAAAGTCATGTTCTTTCATGCGGCGCAGTTTGGCGCGGGAAATGCCTGTACGACGTCCAAGGTCTGCGAGGTTGATTTCTTCCAGAGAGAACTTGTCTCCCTGTTCAGCCATTATCTGCTGTATAGCTTCTGCTACTACTGGATTCATGGCTGCAAAGTTAGGTTTCTTCATGATTCCTCCTTTCACCGAGGGCTGGCTACCCTCTAAGTGTAAAGGATTTCATGAAATCATGATTAGCTATTTTCATCCGGCCAAAATTGGCGATTTCCGCCCGGCCCGGAATGGCTAATTCCGCCCGGCGCTAACATCATTTCTATAAACACGAAATCAACCACGAGGAGGTAGCACCATGCTGTCAAACAAGAACACCAAGAACGCCAATTTTCTCTTTATTGTTGATATGCTGAAGGATCTCCTTGCGCAGGAGTTGATCACAGAAAAGGAATATGCCAGGGCGAAAAAATATTATATGAAGCTTACCGGCGCAGATATCGTATTAGCCCACTGAAAATTGTGCATAAGGTCAATTCTGCGCTGTTCCAATTGTTTTGGTAGCTATTCAGAAGAGTTATCAGTATAATGTGGTTTGCCAAAAGTGGTTGGTATCATAATATGATACCAACCAAAAAACGAGAGAGGAGGACACCGAAATGCCTGAAGTACGACTCATCACCCCTATCACAAGACAGAACACGAAGAAGATGCAGGTTGCAGCTTACTGCCGAGTGTCTTCCAACTCCGCCGATCAGCTCAACTCCTATGCCGCACAGATCCGAGCATACAAAAAATATATCGGAGCACGCGACGATTGGGAACTGGTGGACATCTTCGCCGATGAAGGGCTTACCGGAATGAAAAGTGAAACCCGTGATGAATTTCAGCGGATGATCCGCATGTGTGAGCTCAAGCAAATTGACCTAATTATCACGAAATCCATCTCCCGCTTCGCACGAAACACAAAAGACGCTCTGGCCTATGTAAGAAAGCTCAAATTGCTGGGTGTGGGCGTACAGTTCGAAAAGGAAGGCATCTCGACGCTCTCTATGGGCGACGAGATGCTTCTTAATACCTTCTCTGCTCTAGCGCAGGAGGAATCGCAGTCCATCTCTATGAACCAGCGGCTCTCAATCGTTAAACGCATGGAACTTGGCGAGTATGTGGACAGCAACGCTCCTTACGGATACCGGTTGGTCGATAAGATGCTGACCGTGTACGAGCCGGAAGCAGGCATTGTGCGGAATATCTTTGCTCTGTACTTGCAGGGCTTCTCCACAAGTGAGATCGCAAAAGAGCTGAACAAACTCAACATCCCTACCAAGGCCGGAAAGGAAACCTGGCGGCCAAGTCGCGTGGCATATATTCTGAAGAACGAAAGGTACATCGGCGACAGCTTTTATCAAAAGACCTACCGAGAAACCACCGTTCCCTTCAACCAACACCCCAATCGTGGACAGGAAGATCGCTTCTACGCAAAGGGTACCCACCCCGGCATTGTCGAAAAGGATGTATTCGATGCCGCTCAGACCCTTATTGAAAAGCGCAAGGATGTCTTCGCTAAAGCAACAACACAAAATATCTATCCGCTTACAAGCCGCATTCAGTGTTCTGAGTGTGGCTCTTTCTATAGGCGAAGAATCGTGTCGGGGACTGTGAAGTGGGTATGCTCCCTTCACAAAGATGACAGCACGGCCTGCGACTCCAACTACTACAACGAAGAAAGAATCTACGACGGCTTCATCTCCCTGGTGAACAAACTGCGGTTCTCTGAAGATAACATTCTCGGACAGGTCATCAGCCGGCTGGAGATGACACTGGCAGCTATGAAGCGAAACAATCTGGCTGCGCGTGATTTAAGCAAGAGTATCGCTGAGTTGAATGCGAAATTGCTCATGCTTGAACAACTCCGGTCCAAGGGATACCTCGCCCCTGAAGTCTATCAGGCGCAAGCCAACGAGATCAGCGCAGAGCTGGCAAAACTCAAGGACGTCAGACAGGAGAAGTTCAATTCAAAAGCCGCCATCATGCTTGAGGAAGTCAAGAAACTAAAAATGCTCATCTTCGAACTGGAAGAACCCCTCGACGCATTCGATGAGAAGCTCTTTCTGGAAATTGTGAAGTCCATCCAAATCAATAAAGAGGACGAAATGTCCGTGGAACTCCTTGGCGGGCTTCGATTCAGAGAACGCATATAGGAGGCACTCATGAAAAAGATACGGTACATCCCATACGGATACACGATGCGAAATGGCAGAACGGTCATCTCAACTGAGGAAGCAGAGATCATCCGAGAGATCTTTAAGGCATATCTGGATGGCGCTTCTCTCAAAGCAATTGCGGAAGAACTGACCGGTCGCCAGATCCCATATACACAAAGAACCACCACATGGGATAAAGCCCGTATCGCAAGAATCATCGACAACGCCAAATATATTGGGACTGAAGAATACGACCCCATCATAGATGAAGATATGTATGAAGCGGCAGTCAGCCTGAAAACGGCGCGGCAGCGCAATACCTGCGAAAAGGAAAACGATGCCATCGACCTGCTCCGTGACTTCGTTCGGTGCGACAACTGCGGTCAGCCAATGAAGCGTCGTGTCAGTATGAAGCATCGCATTCGAGAGAGCTGGAACTGTACTAACGATGACTGCGGCATCAGAGTTCGCATCAGCGATACCCAACTCATCGAAACCATTACCGTCCTCATCAATCGGGTCATCCTCAATGACCATCTGCTCCAGCCGAAACCCAGGAAACGGTATGAACCAGACGCGAAGGTCACCAAGGTAGGAAACGATATCGCCCTGGAGCTGGAGCGTGACGCTCCAAACGAGGAGTACATCATTGAAAAGACCATCGAGATGGCAGCGCTGATGTACGAGCAAAGCAATGCCAAGTTGAACCTCACAGTATCGCTCGCAAGGAAACTGGCACATACGATGGTCACGCAGGATGAATTCAATCGAGATTACTTTACCGCCCTCGCCTCATACATCACGCTCGGCGAACAAGGCAGAGTGGTGCTTCATACTAAGACAGAAACGGAGGTCACGCTGGACGATGGAAGTAACGAAAGTCCCTAAGAAAATTGTCACTGTCATAGAGCCGAAACGCTCCATGACGGTAGACAAAGAAAAATACAGACAGAAAAGAGTGGCGGCATACTGCCGAGTCTCGACAGATAGCGAAGAACAGCTCATCTCCTATGCCAACCAAAAGAAGGTGTACACCGAGATGATCGCCAGTCGTAAAGACTGGTGCTTCGCAGGCCTGTTCGCTGACGAGGGCAAGTCCGGCACAAGAGCCGACAAACGGCCTGAGTTCAACAAAATGATCAACGACTGTCTGGCCGGAAAGATCGATTACATCATCACCAAATCCGTATCCCGCTTTGCGAGAAATACGGTGGACTGCCTCGACTATGTCCGAATGCTCAAGTCCAAAGGCATCGGCGTCTACTTTGAGGAGCAGCAGATCGACACACTCAAGACAGACAGCGAGCTGTATCTGGTCATCTATGCTGGCTTCGCACAGTCCGAATCCGAAAGCATCAGTAAGAACATTACTTGGAGCGTTCGCAAAAAGTTCGAGGAAGGAACCCCAGTGTTCATGTACAAGCGGTTCCTCGGCTATAGAAAGGGCGCTGACGGTGAGCCGGAGATCGTACCGAGCGAAGCGGCCATCGTAGAACGCATCTTCAATCTCTACCTGGCCGGAGAGACTGTGGACAAGATCTCCAAGATGATGCAGGCTGAGAACTATGATATCCCCGACAAAACCATCAGCTTTAGCAAGGGCATGATCATGAATATGCTCTCCAACGAGCGATATTGCGGAGATGTGATCCTGCAAAAATCCGTCACAATTGACTGCATCGAAAAGAAGCGGAAAAAGAACACCGGCGAAGCTCCAATGTACTATGTTCAGAATAACCATCCAGCTATCATCGACAGAGTGACCTTCAACAAAGTTCAGGAAGAACTGGCAAGGCGAAAAACTAAAACGCCAGGCTCCGCAAAGAGTTCCATCACATCCACCGGAAAATATTCCCGCTACGCCCTGACCGACGTCCTCATCTGCGGCAACTGCGGTACTCGCTATCGCCGTGTGACATGGTCAAGGAACGGTGTCAAGCGCATCGTGTGGCGCTGCATCAGCCGACTGGACTACGGCAAGAAATACTGCAGCGATTCCCCCACCATTATGGAGGACAAGCTACAGGAGGCCATCGTTCGAGCGGTCAACAAGTTTAACGAGCAAGATAACGCCACCTATAAGGCACTCATGAGAGCGACCATCAGCGAAGCCCTCGGCCTTAATGGAGATCCAGAAGAAGTAGATATGTTGGAGAGAAAGGTCGAAGCCCTAAACAATAAGATGCTGGCGCTTGTCAATGAGAGTGTCAGCTCCGGCGATGGCATCGAGGCCCATGAAAGCGAGTTCATGACACTGTCACAAGAAACAGAACTTCTCAAGCAGCGTATAGCAGCCATTCAAGAAAGTACTGCCAAGGATAACGGCGAACAGAGCCGCCTCGAGCAGATCCAAGCCATCATCTCAGAAAGAGAAAGCAAATGCATGGAGTACGATGACTCCATCGTCCGTCAGATGGTAGAATGCATTAAGGTTTATCCTGGCGGCAAGCTGGAAATCATCTTCGGTGGCGGATACCTTGTCGAAGAATCCGTCTAAGTGTAGGAGATTGAGGGATCATCCCTCTTTCTCTTTCTTTATTTCATCGTGGATGTTCTCCTGAATCGCATCGAGAAGGGCGACTTTTTGCTCTGTTGAACACTCCAACCTTGAGATGTAATTATAAATCAACTGTGCATGGACAGTTGCAACGCGCTTGGCAAGTTCCTCCTGACCTTCCTTTGAGCGCGGCAAATGAATGATTACTTCCATAGAATTCCCCCCCAATCAGGCATAAGGCCGGATGCATATCGGTAAGGTAGTCAGCACACAATGAAGTATGGGATAATCGCAGACACGCCGCCTTTTAATGTCTTTATTTATTGACAATTATAGATGTATCGTCTATAATAACAAGCACAAAGATGATGTAGAGGTGGTGTGCAGAATGGGACGAAAGAGTGTTGCTGTGCTGCCGCAGACGCAGGCGATTTTAGAACAGCTGGGAGAACAGATCAAACTTGCCAGATTACGGCGGCATCTGTCTGCCGAATTGGTCGCGGAAAGAGCCGGTGTGAGCCGAGCCACAGTATGGAATGTTGAAAAGGGAAACCCCTCTGTCGCGATTGGGATCTATGCCGCAGTTCTGCATGCACTGAACAATATGGATAAAGACCTTCTGCTCGTTGCAAAGGATGACGAGCTTGGGCGTAAACTCCAAGACCTTGAACTTACCACTCGCAAGAGAGCACCACGAAACGGAGGTGATTAACCGTGGCATCAAACCAAAAAGTAATTTATGTCTATGAGAGCTTCAGATCTACAACGCCAAACTTCCTGGGGACGCTCTTCGTTGAGAATGTCCGCGGCCGTGAGAGCTACTCCTTTGAGTATGACGCTGACTGGTTAAAAAGCAGCGCAAACTACATGTATCTCGACCCGGATCTTCAACTGTACGTCGGACGTCAGTATCCCACCGGCGCAAAAAATGTGTTCGGTCTTTTCGCTGACTCTTCCCCCGACCGCTGGGGCCGCCTGCTGATGACGCGCAGAGAAAGAATACTGGCTGAACAGGAAGGCCGAAAGCCTCGAAAGCTCTTAGACAGCGACTTCCTGATGGGCGTCTACGACGAGACGCGGATGGGCGCGATCCGCTTCAAGCTGGACAAAGACGGGCCGTTTCTCTCGGATGATTCGGAAACCCCAACACCTCCCTGGACCAGCCTGCGAACGCTGGAGGAGGCTTCCCGTCAATTTGAAAACGATGAGTCCGGTCTCGAACAGAAATGGATCAATCAGCTCATCAAGCCCGGTTCCTCGCTGGGTGGCGCTCGTCCGAAGGCCACCGTTCTGGACACAAGCGGAAATCTGTGGCTCGCCAAGTTTCCGTCCAAGCACGATGATGTTAACGTGGGCGCATGGGAAAAGGTCACCCATGACCTTGCAAGACTTTGCGGCTTGGATGTTCCCGAGTCCATGCTGATCGACTTCTCCAAATACGGAAGCACCTTCCTTGTACGAAGGTTTGACCGGAATGGTGCTGCGCGGATTCATTTCGCATCCGCCATGACAATGCTCGGCAAGACCGATGGGGCATCGGCAGCGGACGGCTCCAGTTATCTTGAACTGGTATCCTTTATCAAGGCTAACGGCGCTGCTCCCAAGAAAGATTTGACAGAGCTATGGAAGCGGATCGTGTTCAATATGGCTGTTTCCAATACGGATGACCACATGAGAAACCACGGCTTTATCCTCAAGGCAGATGGTTGGCACCTCTCTCCCCTGTACGATGTAAACCCCGTCCCGGAGGGTGACGAGCTGTCCCTCTGCGTAAACGAGGACGATGCGGCGATCTCCCTCGACCTTGCACTGGAGATCGCACCGTATTGTGAGGTCAGCACCAAGGACGCAACGTCTATGGCGGCGGATGTCCTGAAAACCGTCCGAGATAACTGGAATCGTCTGGCAGCAGAATGCGGATTAAGCCGGAGCGCACAGGAATATATGCGGCCGGCCTTCTCGCTGGCTCTTGAATAACACAGCTTGATTCACCATCAGATCTCCCTTCGAGCAAGGGGGATCTTTTTTTGCCAGTCACAAGCCAAAGAACATTCCGCATGTGCTATTCCTCAAGGACAGGATCGTCTGCAAGGGGTTCTTCGTTTTCCTCTACAAAGTCATCTTCCGCAGCAACCTTTCCAGAATGCAGCTTCGTCATTCGTAAGGTGTATTTGCATTTTCGGTTATAAGCAACGAGCATAGCTTCGGCGTAGCAAAGAGACCCTGCTCCACGCTCTTTAGCGATGCGAGACAACTGCCGAACAGACATGAAGCCAACCCTCTCCTTAAAGGTTTCGTCACGAAGCTGGTCACCAAACGCTACGACCATTCTCGCAACACCGGCTAATACATTTGCCCCCAGAGAGTCGATATCCCCCTCCCATGTACCAACACAGAGTCGCAAAGTTCGATCAAGCACATGGTAACCATATTTGGTGTAGATCCGCTCCAGCGTGGCAACCGCACAGATCACGCCATATGCTTTGGTCGGCCCGATAGAAAGAGAATAGGATTCAACGAGCCGCTTAATAACAAGCTGCTGCTCATTTCCTGCTTCGATATTAGCCATGAATATCTCATAAGGCTTCAACGGGCGCACATGCTTCATCTGATTTGCAAAAATGTCTGCTTCGTTCTTGTAATCTAAGCTGTCATAAATCATGCACCAAACAGGAGTCTCCCGCGAACCGGATACAGTAGCAACGATCTCTATGGTGTGCTGACCATTAAAGACATAGTTGACACCATCACGGCGGCTCACCTTTACCGGGTTGATTTGGTTCAGGTCGAAATCCTCGATGGCTTTTTCAACCTGTGCCTGAGACAATGGCCGCTGGTATTCCTGATTAGATACGAGATTTTTGATTGGAATCTGCTCGAAGTGGACATTCGGAACAAATCTGCTGAAGTCTTGCATTAGTCTACCTCCCTGATTTCTGAGAGCATCTCGGACACCTTCTCCTGTAGTGACAACAGCACCTCCTCAAGTTTGCTTTTTGCACTCGTTGAAGCGGCGTTCATATCCGCATTGTTTCTGGCTCGCTCGATGGAACTGACCCATGACGGAACGGTCAGAGTCAAACCGGCGATTTCGGCATCCGGGTCGTGCATAGGGGGAATTTTGATAAGAGGTAAAGTTTCCTGCATAGATTCGACTGGCTCCTCATCTGTATCAGCAAATTCTTTTCGCGTGTCACTGTAACTGGTGAACGGGTGCTGTAGGTCTTCGGGCCTTGTCCCGATTCGCCTAATCTCTTCCGGCGGCATTTTCGATAGGGCCACAAGGTTCTCGTGAGATATTTTGAAAGTGCCAGAAAGCACTTTGCCAGGAAGTTCAGGGTCTGCCTGTCCAACAACGTCTAACGCCTTACTGAAGATTGCATACTTCTGCACAGATCCAGTAGATACATTATATTGAGCGCTGAACTTCTGAGCCGTGCGCCGAAAAGTCTCGCCTCTCTCACCCTTGTTTCTCCGCTTGTACTGGTTGAACCCATTGATGTTGGGCGGGTGCTTACGCGCTACTTTCTCAAGTTCATACTGTTTTCCAATGAGATATCGTCTGGTTTCCTCCGTGATATTTCGGCGACCGAGCTGATTGCTGCAGATCCAGACAATCGCTTGCTCCCGGTTCTCAAATGGCATCTTCCGTACAGCATAGGGGATGTGCAGCCGGTTACATATCTCGTAGCGGTTATGGCCATCAATGATGATGTCATTCCATGTGATGATCGGCTCTCTGCAGCCGTCTACTGTAAGATTTACTTCGAGTTGAAGATACTCATCTTTCCGTAAAGGTCGAATGAGTGTCTTGAATTCCGGGTCGATCTCCAACACCGCAAATCCTTTATCCATCGCTGGGAGGTCTCCTCTCATTTTTCTTTAAGGTTTTCATGGAGAAATAGGCTACTCTGTTTGCAACATCCACCTCTCCGCTCATACGATAACTGTATTGGAAGTCGAGAGTACCGATCATATTGACCAAAGCGCACAGGAGTGTATTGCTGTAGAACTCAACAGAATAATGGCGTGATGTTTGAACCAACTTCACTCGGTTGGAGGTGCCACCAGTGAGGGGCCGATCTGAGCCAAGTACAGCAATGAACATTTCTTCTGGATTGACCAGAAATTGAACATATTGCGGATTCCCCATTTTGCTCAGGGTGGACTTATGTATGCGAAAGCGATTCCACTTTAAGTCAATGGTCATGATCGCGCTGTTATCCGTACTACCCATTTACACTCCCCTCCTGCACAGGTACCTCTGGTTGATATGCGTTATGGGCTGATGTGACATTTTCCACGGATGCCGTGGAGGATACAGTGCTATCCTTGATTCCATAGATTGCGTATCCATCAAAAATGTTGATCTGCAGGGACTTCTGGTGCTCACGGTAAGGCAAGCCGAACTGATCCTTCCAACCGGCAGGGAATACAGGTGTACGCGCAGTCTTGGGCTTGCCTCCGTCTTTTGCAATACGCTGATAGATCTCAGAGGCATTCAAGTCGAATGCGATCAGATACTCACCATTGGCATGGATGACCTTGCCAAGCAGCTTGTACCTGTAATCAATATTCCAGTCCATCAGCTCAAAGAGCTTTGCAAAGAAGAACTTGCCCGTCACCTGGCGGGGCTTCCTCTTCCCGCCAGATATGTTGCACCATGCGAATGCGTCCCGTTCTGACTCAGCGCAAGGGCGTAGCGCAAGAATGTGCGACTCTCGATTGATCAAGAGCTGAGCACAGTCTGCATGGGGAAACTTGTTCAAGCAAGCAGTATTGACATATACTTTGTAATTGTTGAAGGTGATAGACGGCTCGAAAGTATGAGCGAAGAATTCTCTACGAACCACCTGATACCCATCAAAATCGAAGTCGTCACTAAGTTCGATCACATCGCCTGGTGCCGATGCGTCGATAGTCATTGGCGTGTCCGCATCCTCCTTAAAGGTGATGGTAGTTTCATCATCGACATTGCCGAATTGAGTCTTCTGCAGCATCGGTGGGATGAAAGAAACCTGATTTTCTACTTCCATTCTGCTCTCCTTTCATTCGTCTCTGACAAGATCCAGCGCATCTCCAATCTGGCGTAGGCTTATGCTGAGATAGCGACAAAGCCGTCTGAGTTGTTCTGCGTTATACTCTGCCATGATCATATCCTGCTCGACTTCAGACAAATCAGAAAAGCATCGGTTGACATGTATACCATCACGAATCACACGGTAGTACACTCCATCAAGATTCCGAAAGATTGGGATGTCATTTTTTTCAGGCATTAAAATCCACCTCTTCCATCTGCTTTATGGGGGCTAATTGTTCGGCTATGAATCGCTGCATTTCATCAAACTTGGTGACTCGAAGCTTCTCACCGGTTTCAAAGAGTTGGCCTTCCAGCCAAAGCTTCCATGCATCTTCACTTTGTAATTCTGGTGAAGATGAGATGAGTCTGTGAGAATAAAAGTCACTACCAAACCTGTCTGCCAGTTTCTTAGGAACTGCCCGAACACGCTTTCCTGATACGGAAAGAGGAGAAAGCTCACCATCGCCGCTGATGGGAGAATCTGTCCCCGTCATGAGATAGGACTGGATAAAAATCTCGGGTTCACTCAAATCAAATATGAACACCGAATCCCCTTCGTTTTGGAGGAGTCTACCATAGGCCCTGAACTTAAAATCGGTTTCCCAATCGAGCAGTTCGAATAGGGTTCCACCAAATGCGGTACATGGTATCTCTTTGGCATAGTATTTTCCATCGTCAGGTCTTGACCACTGTACACACTGGCGAGAATCCTTAGAGGCGCGACGAACAGCGAGCTTCCGCAATCCCGGATGGATTAGCAGTTCAACTTTGTTGTCCTTCCCGAACTGCCTGACGCAATCTGTGCTGAACTTGATTTGTTTGCTCTGAAATAAGACATACGGTCTTTTGTTCGCATCAAAGAGAGATGCATTCGTAACTTCAAAGCCGCGCAAATCAAAATCTCCAGCTGCCACCTCGAATGTAGCGTCGCCCTCTGCGGGCTGACCGTAATATGTATCGTCCGTGTAGACACTCATAGAAGCCTGCAAATAATCGGCTGCCTTGAAACCTGCCCACTTAGGGCTAATCGTGACAAATCCTTTCAGAACGCCAGATTCAATCACCCGAAGCTCCGGCAGAATAGACTTTCCACCGTATTTAGCATTATTGATCATGTGCTGAACGGCTATATAATCGTCCCTTGAAACGATTGCCTCGTGTTCTCCTTTATACAGGCTCTGCTGCCGTTCTCCTCTGTTTTTCTTGGACTTATGACTGATCACATCAGGCGTGAATGTCTTTCTTGTGAGAACATCACCACAATGCCGTTCATTCCTCAAGACCTGAATAACGGTGCCGGAAGTCCACTTGGAATTGCCAAGGAATGTCCTCTTACCAAGCGCCTCGAGGGTTTTTGCGATATGCGATGAAGAATATCCGGACAGATACATGTAGAATATGAGTTTGACGGTCGGAGCCTCGTCCGGATTGATCACCAGCTTGCCGTCAGTATCATGAGAATAGCCCAACAGCTTGGGTGTTAGAGGAAGTCCTCCATTCAACCGCTGAGCAAGCGAAACTTCCATACTGCGGCTTCGAATGCGGGACTCGTTTTCCGCAATGGAAGCCAAAAAAGACAGCGGCATGTTTGTATCCTCGTTCAATGAGAAGATGCATTCACTCTCGAAGAAAACGCCCACTGGATTGCGGAGCTCCGCAAGATTACGCACCATAGTAATACAGTCGACGGTATTTCTGGCAAGACGCGAAACTGATTTGGTGATGATCAAGTCGATTTTTCCGGCTCTGCTGTCAGCGAGCATTTGGTTTAGCTCAACGCGGTGCTTTGTCGAAGTGCCTGAGATTCCTTTGTCGGCGTAGATCTTTACAAGCTTCCAATTAGGATGCTTCAAGACAAACTCCTCATAATAGTTCTTCTGGAGCTCATAAGAAGTCTCCTGACCCAGATTATCAGTTGAAACTCGGACGTAGACCGCAACACGCTGATGAATATCGGCATCGTAGAAATCGACCTGCTTCTTTGCTGGATAGATGACATCTGGCTCTCTCCGATTCGAGTATCGCTTATGTACTTTCTCGCGTTCTGCTTGGTCGGCTGCTTTCTTTGCTGATTTACTCATGGAGAGCACCTCTCATATCCAGCTCGTCATCAGGCAAGATTTTCCAGTCTGGTGTTGGGAAGAAACAGGGTTCCCGAAGGTCATCACGATAATATGAGGCCAAAGTGTATAGATCTTCTGATATGAAGTAGATGCCAACAGGAGGCTTGCGAGCAGCGAGCATTCTTGCGCAAATCGTCATTTCTTGGGCATCTCTGGACACATTGCTGACCTTCTGTGTGATTATGAGATCGACTTTCCCAGCATCGCAGTCAGACAGAAGTTCAGACCATGCTGTAGAGTTCTCCATATACGGAGCGGTCGATCCATTGTCAATATAGAAACCTACAAACTCCCACATAGGATACTGAGCCAGCGTAGCACGAAAAACCTCTTTGTTGCGTTCGAGATATTCCTCGTCTCTATATTTCGTCTGGTTGAAAAAACGGATGTACACTGCAACCTTGAACGGGATCTTGGGGTTAGGTACTTCGTGGCGGATAGTTTTCAACCACTGCCTGTGTTGTGCCACAAGGGGTGATACCATGTTTTCTCCCAGGCACAGGTCAAAGGAGGGATACTCAGTCTCTTCGAGTCCTTGTTCAGCACCTAAAGGCAGCAGTTTCGTGTTTTCCATGTTTTCCTCCGGCATGTTGGGCAAGCCCTTTTGGGTGAATTATAGGGAAAATGCTTAAAAATAAGAAGATACCATAGGTCAGCATCTTGACCTATGGTATGGAAATGACAAAAAAATTATCGGATTGGTCACCCAATCCGATAATTAATCATTATTCTGCGTCTTATGCATGGAGGCTTTGACCTCTCGGACAATCTTTAAGATGGTTTCCATCTCACTGGCCGAGCAGTCTTCAAGGAGCTCCGCAAACTCACCTTGATAGATTGCTTTGACCTCCGGTACATCTGGGCGGAGCAAATAGTCTGCAGATACCTGAAGGGCTTCCGCCACTTTGACGAAAGTCTCAAGTTGCATTCCCGTTTTTCCTCGTTCGATGTTGCTAATCAGCGGCAGTGAAACAGAAGCTTCGACTGCCAAATCCGCTTGGCTCATGCCCCTGCTGATTCGAACAGCTTTGATGCGTGAGCCGACCAGCTTCAGATCTTGTTGTTCATACATGACCAGCTCACCTCCCCTTCGCCAGATATAAGCTAACGACTATAATTTAAGTTAGTATATAATATGCGAAGGTCAAGTTTATATAATCGTACCGCTATAAAATAGTGGTTCAAATATAATTGAGTTGCCAAAATTTTTAAGGAGGTTTCTCTATGCAACTCAATTACTATGTCCTTGGTCAAAGAATCCAGAAAATCAGGAAGAACAAGCGTATCTCCCAAGCGGTGCTGTCCACCATGATCGACAAATCCGCTGGATACATCAGCTATCTCGAGTGCGGTACAAAGGTTATGAGTCTCGAAACTTTTGTTGGCATCGCCAATGCGCTGGAGGTGTCGACTGATACGCTCCTGAACAGGCAGCTCACGGGTGCGACTGAGATGTCTAATGCCGAGGCGCAGAAAATCTTCGCCAACTGCACCCCGTATGAAACCTATGTCCTGTTGGATGTGCTGAAAACAACCAAGAACGCTCTACGCTCGCACCACCATCTCCTCAAGGATGAGTGGTAATCATTTTATCAACTGAATATCAAATAGCAACAGACCACAGGTTAAGAGATTGACCTGTGGTCTGTTGCGTGCAAAAAACGATTATGTTTTCACCCAAAACGATTATGATTTGGGCTTTTGCGAGATTTTCCATTCTATTGATGCTATAATCCGGTCAAGCCAGAAAGGATGAGGATGAATGATCTATTACACCGGCGATATTCACGGCAGTGCGAAAGGAATCGTCGCTTTTGCCCAACACTATGAGCTCACAGAATCGGACATAATCGTCATCCTTGGTGATGTCGGAGCGAACTATTACGGCAACAGGCGGGATCGGTATTGCAAAGATGCGCTTGCCAGAATAAAGCCCACCGTCTTCTGTATTCACGGAAACCATGAACGGCGTCCAGACACTCTCGCGGGCTATAAGCAGAAAGAATGGAGTGGTGGCCTTGTGTGGTACGAGGATGAGTATCCGAACTTACTCTTCGCCAAGGACGGAGACATCTTCACTATGGAAGCAACCCGGCATCTGGTCATCGGCGGCGCTTATAGCGTAGACAAATACTACCGACTGGAAAACGATCTGCTGTGCTTTGCTGATGAGCAGCCCTCGGCAGAAATCAAGACATATGTGGAAGATCAAATCACGAAAAACAGAATTGACATTGTTCTCTCTCATACCTGCCCCTATAAGTACGAACCGCGGGATGCGTTTTTACCCATGATCGATCAGAGCACGGTTGATGACAGCACAGAGCGATGGCTTGATGGGATAGAAGAAAAAGTAGATTACAAGGCATGGCTTTGCGGACACTGGCACATAGAGAAGCAAATTGACAAGATTCGCTTCCTGTTCCACGATGTTGTGTCACTGGAAATGATAAAGCGAGGTTTCAAATGAGTCGTTTCAAGAGCAATCTCTACACTGTTGAGCGCCGAGTATGGAGAAACCACAAGCTGTGCTGGATTCAAAACGATGACTTCACTCTCTTTTCAGGACATCACAAAACGAAAATCAAAGAGGAAGATCTCCCGGAATGGTATGTCTTTGGCAGATACTATAAGCTGTGGGGCTTCCTCTCCACAAAAGGTATTACCGACTTGCGGTACATCCCGAACCTGTGGATCAATCACTTCCTAAAAGATGACTGCCTCCTGATCTCCTATGGCGGTAAAATCGAGGAGCATCCAGACAGCACTGATTTTGAAAAGTACAGCGGCGTTGATGAGCGAGTGTGGGGCAACGAGATCCTCCATGTGTTGAAAGGTGCCAGGATGTTCTCGGAATATGATATTGCCCCTATCATAGAGCAGATCCGTGAGAAACAGCGCATTCTCATTGAGAACTACCCGGACGAGTTCGGACCCCACAAGTGGAGTTTTGATCTCGATGAATGGATGGCAGAAGAGTACCTCTCAGGTCGCCCAACCTATTACAGCAAAGCCATCACAGAAAAGAGAGATGCAGAGCTGCGAGAACTATATGACAAAAGAGGACAGACAAATGGATGAATGCCAACACGCAATGGAGGAACTCCGCAATATAGTCGAGGGGATCAGTAAGCTGCGAGACACAGCATACGCGCACTACTCTTTATTGGTCGAGCGGGTGCTGAAGGATCAAATCACCGACGAGCAGCAGTTAGAACAAATCATGGATGGCCTCTGCGATTTCTGCGATGAGATCCGCTTCATCGATCTTTATCGAAGCCTTTGCCGACACATCTATTACCAATATCCGCAGCTCGTGGGAGAGCATGTGGCTCTTTTCCGTGCGCTGTTTGAAGGGCCCGATGAGAGTTGATTTGAGAGAAAAGGTATGGAGGTAACCTTCAGTGAAGGAGGCACATACAAGTTCGCCTGCTACCGTCTCACATATGAAGAAAGCAAGTCTCCAGATAGGATTGCAAAGATCAAAGCCAATCTCGCCTCAAAGGGGAAAGATGGGTATTCCATTGCAATCACTTGTGACGCATCTCCCACCCCACCAACGTGGGACACATTCGCCAATTCCTTATTATGCCTGGACGGAAGACTTGAGATGTGGAAGCTAATGCAAGAGAGTTGGCCACATCACAAAGCGGTCGAAGCGCAGAAAGGGGTGAGTAAGATGAGCACATCATATTTCATTTTTACGGAGGTTCAGGTAAATGATCAGTGGCATTGTATCAACCCCCAAGTGATGAAGTTGCTGCCTATCGAACATCTCGTTCTTGTTCCAACGCTTCGCTCGGACAGCAGGTATCAGTTTGAAAAAGCATACCGGCAGCTTGAGTGCGATGGGCACCCGTTCACAGTAGACGAAATGTCAAGAAATCTACAGGCATCGGTGAACGACTGGCTTACCCCAGAGGACAGTGTCCGAATTGCCGTTTGCTACGATGACATCTTGAAGCTACTGAACACTTCCGGCAAAGAACATTCTGCATTTGCTCTTCGATCTGAAGTAGCTGCCTTTCAGAATGATGAATCCGATAATATTTTGGACTTCGTCTCAGTAGACGAATATCGGAAGATGGAGGATAAACTCAAGAAGGCTTATCAATATTTCGAATGGAATGACCGCTCCGGTGCGTATCGCTATTATGAGGAGATCCAAAAGAAGGTCGCCGCACAGGTCAAGGATTGGAAAGCGATAAACCCTCGGGCAGAAATCACCTCTGTCCGAATAATGCTTTTTTCAACCTAAAGGAAAACACACAGGAGGGTTTCAGATGCAATCGAATAAAGAATCGAACCAAAAGCTGATTGAGCGATTTCCGTTTTTAATACCTCGTAACCGCTGGACGGGAAAAATTCCAAAGGATTACGACTATTCCTATACGGAACTGGATTCCATGCCTGATGGCTGGCGAAAGGCTTTTGGGGAGCAAATGTGTGAAGATATCCGTGAGGAATTGGTACGTGCCGAGTATCTCGACCAATACCGCATTACCCAGATCAAGGAGAAATATGGAACGCTCTGTTGGTATGACTTTGGCTGTACAGAGCGGATGCTTCGTGACATCATCCCCAAATATGAGCGCCTATCTGCGAGAACTTGCATCAGATGTGGGAACCCTGCAACAAAGGCCTCTACTGGCTGGATCAGTCCCTACTGTGACACTTGTGCTGGCAAAATCAGTCATGCCGAGAGATTTATTCCTATTGAGGAATGGCTCAGTGGAAGCGGAGATGAGGTTGCATCAGAAAGGATTGTGAATGAAAAAGATACCCACTCTCTTTGAACGAGAATTTGAAAACCATCGAATTGTCAGAATACTGCCAAATATCAGCCCTGACCTTGCTTGGGTCATGGCCGGCGACGGCGTAGCTACCATCAAATGGGACGGTGCCTGCTGTGCGGTCATCAATGGTGTTTTCTACAAAAGATACGATGCAAAACATGGAAAGCCCATTCCATCTAACGCAATCAAGTGTCAGGAGAACGCAGACCCTGTCACTGGCCACCTGCCTTGTTGGGTGCCGTGCAATAGAGCCGCATCCAGCGACAAATGGTTTTGGGATGCTTATGACAAGATGGGGATTGTACCAGATGGAACATACGAAGCCATCGGCCCGCATTTCAGATCTAATCCCCACAACCTTGATACCGATATTCTCAAGCCCCACGGGAAAGACATTGTCGAACTGGATCGGAGCTTCGAGGGCATCCGCACTTATCTGGAAACCCATGTGATTGAGGGGATCGTCTTCTGGAAAGATGGACACCCTCGGTGCAAGATCAAACGCAAGGATTTCGGGTTCCCGTGGGGAAGATGATTACTTAAATTGGAAGACTCCATTAGAGGTACGCCAAAGCACTTGGCGATAGGAGGCGCACCACATGAGCAAATGGCTTGGCTACATGGTAGAACTGTACCACGATGGGCAATGGTTCAACATCGACCAGTGGCATCGTCACGCAAACGGACAACTCAGACACCACTTTTTGTATGCTGCGCCTGAACGAGATATTCTCTCTAGCGCACATGATGAGCTGGCTCTTAGTAAAGAGAGAATCTGCTTTTCTGACCTGGCAGCAGAAACTCAGGATATCATCTGCGCAGAAAATCCAGCATTCGAACGCAGTACATTCGACTCATGGGATTTTTTCATTTGGGGCAACCTCGCTGACTTGGAGATGCTGCTTCAAAAGTCTGTTGAGAATGAAAACGATGGATACATTTCAAAGGATTTACTCAAAGGGCTGCTTGTCAGAATTCAAGACCAAATCCAGATTTTCCGACAGACCATCCCGTACGTCGTGACTGATAGGTCATCGGAAATGCCAATCAGGATCATTATCTGTGAATTGTGATTTTTTGATAGCTATTCGCTCTGAAATATGGTAATTGTTCGTGTTACAGAAAAGGAGGTGGAACACCATGATTTATGTAATGTCCGATATTCATGGACAAAAGCGACGCTTTGATTCCGTCATGAAGCAAATCAACCTACAGCCCGAGGACACCCTCTATGTCCTTGGAGATGTGATAGACAGAAACCCGGATGGCATCAAAATCCTTCGTCAGATCATGGCGATGTCAAATGCCAAAATGCTTCTGGGTAACCACGAATTAATGATGATGAATGCTCTCTACTACCCACCCCCAGAGGATGAGGAGTGGCCTGAATACTACTATGAGCGCAAGCAGTCTCTGTGGTATAGAAATGGAGGCGAGATAACACATAATTATCTGAAGCACATAAAGAAAACCGTTCGTCAGGAGATATTCGAGTATTTGGAGAAGCTGCCTGTAAACATGGAAATCACGGTGAATGGCAGGCAATTCATTCTGACCCACGCGGCTCCTGCCGAGCTGTATGAGACCTACGGTCGTAAATATGAGTGTGAGCGAGACTTTGCCGTCTGGATGCGATTTGACAGTTTCCCTGTTCTGGAGGACTGTACAGTCATCTTCGGACACACGCCAACTATCCGTTTCCAGTATGATAACCCAATGACAATATGGGATGCAAAGAGCTGGATCGGAATCGACTGCGGCTGTATGCTCCCTGAAAAGGGTGACCCTTGGTCAGGAGCACTTGGAAGACTGTCGTGTCTCCGATTGGATGATATGCAGGTCTTTTACTCCGAGGAACCTCAATACGACAATCTTAAAGAATCGGAGGAACAGCATTATGGATGATGGCAAAGTAACGATTACCATTGAAATCGATGCAGAACTGCTGGCGCAGGTAACCGAGGTGCTAAAGTCTTATGGCCTCACGCCGGAAGAAGCCGCGGTGCAGTTCTTCAAATACTGTGCCGACCCAAAGACACAGGATCATGCGATTAAACTTCTCAAAAGATGGAAAGAGGAACAGGAAGTTCAAGAGAGGAATAGCGCCAATGCTAAGTAAAGAAGGTTTCTGCAAGGCGCTCCAGATGATAAAGGAGCAAGAGTCCATTGACGAACAGTTCAGCAAAGCGCTCAATCTGGTTGGCGATGGTCACTTTGTATTCGGTGCCGAAAACAAGTATCTCATGGCTCTTAGAGATGTTTTGAAAGAGGCGGTCAATGACCAATACGACTACATCGATTGGTGGCTGTATGAAGCAACCGATGACTATACGGTATGGGAAGCAGATTGCACCATGAAGTATTGTCTCAAAGACCCCGAAGCTCTGTATGATTACATAACCGGTACGCTGAAGCCTGTCCCTGTATCTTTGGGAGAAAGCACATCACAGCAGGAATAAGGGGATGTCAAAATGAAAAGCCTGCCGCCACTATCCGAAATGGAACGCATCGAGCAAACCCTGCTCGTCGAAAAACTGGATGAAATCCTGGAACGCATTGACAACGAAGACATCGGATTCGTAATAACAGAAAACGGTCTGCCGGATATGGTCCTAATACCATTCCGCTGGTTTGCCGAGAACTTTCCGGATGAAGTGCCTGACGACCTAAGAAGCGCCGATTACAAATCCGGATAGATTCCACCTCTGAGGAGCCGAGAAAAGATGGATGAGAAGTTTAACAGAATACCCGTCAGCGTCATCCATCTTGACAAGGATGTCACAGTCATAGATGTGGAAGATTACAACCTCGATAAAGTCGAACCTGATTTGTGGGCAATCAAAGGGCTGGCTGCATCACTGCTCCCCGTCATTCGAGAGTTCTATACGCACGAAGAAAATGTTCAAGCATTTGAGGCATGGCTGAAAGAGCGGGAAAATAATTCTCAAAAACACAGCAAGCGGAAATAAGCGCAAAGACGGAAATCGGAGATGCGAGGCTGTATCTATTTCGGTCACTCTTAAAAATACCCAATTCTCCGCTATCATGGGAAATTGAAAGCAAAAAAATATGGCTGAAACAGCCCAAAGCCGCTTCAGCTCTCGATTTTTCCTATTTTCAGCGTGTATCTAAATTGGTCACGCATGACAACAAAGAACGACACGCTTGCGCGTGTCGTTTCTTTTTGTCTTAAAACGTCATCACCAGGCCGCAGCGGAGGCGGTGGAGCTTGTCGCCCAGCTCCTGCTCCAATATGCCGCAGGCCCGCTCCTTGGTGCAGTGGCCGGTGCAGACGTATGACACGCCGGTATCACGCAGTGCCCGGGCCACGGCCCGCACCTCCGCCGGCTTCTTGTTATACAGATGGAAGCCGCCGATGATGCCGTACACCGGCTGACCCGGGAACGCCTCCCGCACCTCGCGGATGATGTTCACCGCGCCGCCGTGGGAGCAGCTGTTCACGATGACCAGCCCCTTGTCCGTCTCCAGCACCAGACTCTGCTCGTGGGCAAAATCGTCCGGCCTCCAGCCCTGCGGCGTGCGGCAGTACATCCGCTCCCGTTTGCCGATGGCCGCCAGCCCCGGCGTGGTGTGGGACAGCAGGTACGCGCCGGGCATCAGCTCATATTTCCCGCTGACCCGCACGATCCTGTCGCGGTAGTCCTCCAAAACACGGCGGGGCATCCCGATATATCGGCGGAAGCACAGCCATTTGGCGTAGCAGTCCTCCTGCGCGCTCTGCTGCACGTAGAATTTCGCTTTGCTGTTGCCCTGAAAGAACCGGGGCATCCCGTTGGTGTGGTCAAAGTGGGCATGGCTCAGCACCGCGTAGTCCACGTCCGCCATGTCTAAGCCCAGCTTTTCCATGTTCCCGGCAAACAGCGGCGATGCGCCGGCATCCACCAGTATTTTCTTCCCGTCGTACTCCACCAGGATGGAAAGCCCCCACTCCCCTGCCAGCTCGCCGTAGGGCACATTGTCCACGATCACGGTCATTTTCGTCTCCATACGATGCCTCCTTGCCGTTGTCTGCCCCGATTATAGCAGGCGGGGCACTCAGATGCAAGCGGAGAGGACGGCAAAGCCGCCCTCTCCCACTATTCTGTTTTTACAACGCGTATTTCTCCGCGTACTGCTGGTACGCACGGTGGAAGTCCGGGTCGCTGCCACGGGCCGCCCGCAGCGTCTCGTGGAGGTTCAGGTCGTGCTTGGCCGCGTCCAGCACGCAACCGGCAATGTTAGAGCAGTGGTCGGAGGTGCGCTCCAGGTCGGTGAGCAGGTCGCACCACACGAACCCCGCCTCGATGCTGCACGCCCCCTGCTGCATCCGCAGGATGTGCCGGGTGCGGAGCTGCTCCTTCAGCACGTCGATGGCCTGCTCCAGCGGCTCGACCTGGGCCGCGGCGGTCAGGTCCTTCTCCGCAAAAGCCCGGCGGGCCAGACCTAGAATCTCCCGGATGGCGGCGGTGAGCACCGTCAGCTCCCGCGCCGCCTGGGGACTGAACGTCAGGCCCTTGCTCCGCAGCTCCTCCGCCGACTCCAGCACATTCACCGCGTGATCGGAGATGCGCTCCAGGTCGCCGATGGTCTTCAGCAGCTCCGTGGCCTCCTCGCTCTCGTCCTTGCCCAGCTGGTGGGCACTGAGCCGCACCAAATACGTGCCCAGCGCATCCTCATAGCGGTCGCACCGACTCTCATCGCGGCGGATGCGCTCCGCCAGCTCCGGCGTGTATGCGTCAAAGGCATCCAGCGCGCCCTCCAGCGCCTCCATGGCGCAGTCCGCCATCTCGCTGGCCACGGCGCGGCAGCGGCCCAGCGCCAGGGACGGCGTGGCCAGCAGGCGCTCGTCCAGCTCCACCGGCTGCTCCGCCGGCATCTCCTTTCCGTCCGGCACAAGGCGGATGGCCAGCTTTTCCAGCCAGCCGCCCAGGGGCAGCAGCATGGCCGTGCAGGAGATGTTGAACAGGGAATGGGCCACGGCGATGCCGGACATGGTGGCGCTCTCCGCCAGTATGGCCGGGGCGAACACCGCCTTGACCACACAGAATGCCGCCAGCAGCACCACCACGCCGATGACGTTGAACATCAGGTGCACCACCGCCGCACGGCGGGCGTTTTTCTGCGTGCCCACGGAGGAGAGTAGCGCCGTGACGCACGTGCCGATGTTCTGCCCCATGATGATGGGGATGGCGGCGGCGTAGCTGACCTGCCCGGTGGAGGCCAGCGCCTGCAAAATGCCCACGGAGGCGGAGCTGGACTGGATGATGGCCGTCAGCACCGCGCCCACCAGCACGCCCAGTATCGGGTTTGTGAACAACAAAAACAGCTCCGCGAAGCCCGGCACGTCCTTCAGCACCGACACCGCGCCGCTCATGGTCTCCATGCCGAACATCAGCGTGGCGAAGCCCAGCAGGATCGTGCCGGTGTCCTTCTTCTTATCGTCCTTGCAGAACATATAGAGGATGATGCCCGCCAGCGCCAGCACCGGCGTGAAGGACGAGGGCTTCAGCAACTCCAGCCACAGCGTGCCGCCGTCGATGCCCGCCAGGCTCAGCAGCCACGCCGTCACCGTTGTGCCTACGTTGGCGCCCATGATGACGTTGATGGCCTGCCGCAGCGTCATCAGCCCGGAGTTGACGAAGCCCACCACCATCACCGTGGTGGCCGACGAGCTTTGGATGATGGCCGTGATGCCCAGGCCCGTCAGAAAGCCGGCAAACACGTTGCTGGTCATTTTGTCCAGCAGGGTGCGGAGCTTATTGCCCGCCCGGCGCTCCAGCGCCTGTCCCATGACGTTCATGCCGAACAGGAACAGGCTCAGGCCGCCGATCAGCGTCAGCACATGAAAAATGTCCATACTTTTCTCCTCGATTTCACTTTCTTTTGACTGCACATTCTTGTCCGAATAATAAGATACAGGAGGAATGTCAAATCCGCAGTCCGGGTTTTGTAAAATCGAGGTAAAGTAAGACGCAAAAAAACAGGCGTCCGAAGGACGCCTGTTTTTTTGTGTTTGTTTACCGCTGGCCCTTGTCGTAGGGGATGCCCTCCGCCTTGGGTGCGCGGGATTTCTTGGACGTGAACGCCAGCACGATGAGGGTGATGAGATACGGCAGCATGCGGTACACATGGGAGCTGATGCCGATCTCCGCCAGCCAATACACACCGTCGCCGTTGATGTCCAGGCTGGAGTATGCTGCGGCGATGCACTTGAACAGGCCGAACAGCAGCGACGCTCCGGCGATGTTCAGGGGTTTCCAGTTGCCGAAGATCATAACAGCCAGCGCCAGGAAGCCGAAGCCCGCCACGTCGCCGTTGGCCGTGCAGTTGGCCGTGGTCAGGGCGTAGACAAAGCCGCCCATGCCGGCCAGCGCGCCGGAGATGGTTGTACCGGCATAGCGCATCTTGTACACGTTGATACCCACGGAGTCCGCCGCCTGGGGATTTTCACCGCAGGAGCGCAGCCGCAGGCCAAACCGGGTCTTGTACAGCAGGATCGACAGCACCACGAAAATGATGATGCAGACATAGGTCGCCAAATACACCTTGTGCAGGAAGGTATTGCCCAGGAAGCCCAGGTCGTCCGTTTTTGCGTAGCCCAGAGTGGTCTTCTTGATCATGAACCAACTGGCCGCATCGCCGGTGGCCATTTGCAGGGTGTTCTGGTTGGCGATGATACGGATGAGGAACAGCACCAGGGCCGGAGCCATCAGGTTCAGCGCCGTACCACCGATGGTCTGATCGGCGCGCAGATTTACGGAGGCAAAGCTCAGCAGCAGGGAGAAAATGGCGCCGAATATGGCCGCCACCAGCATAGCCAGCAACTCAAAGCCCTGCAAAGCCACCCAGTCGCCGGCAGCCTTGGCCGCGTCGTAGACGTGGTTGGTCTGCATGATGTTCACGAACAGCACGCCGATAAACGCACCCAGGATCATAATACCTTCCAACGCCAGGTTGATGATACCGCTGCGCTCAGCGAACACGCCGGCCAGCGCCACGATCATCAGGGGAACGGCGTAGATCATGGTCTGTTGGATCAGAAATGTCATGCCTGCTCCCCTCCTTCCTCCGGCTGCTCAAGTACCTGCGGTGCTTCCTCCATCGGTATGTCCGGTATGTCCTCCGGCGGCACATCCAGGGGCTGTGTCTCCGCCTCTGCCGGTATATCCGCCGTGGTAGTCTTGTCGGCCTCCACGACGAGCTTCTTTTTCCGTCCAGTCAGCATCATCTGGATGAGCAGAGAGAAGGCGGACAGATACACGATGACGGAGATGATCACGTCGGTGATGTACTCGTTGTAGGCAGTCAGGTTGGTCAGCTGCAGACCGACGATATCCAGCATGGCCATGAAGATGCCGGTGAAAATGACCGCGATGGGGTTGTTCACCGCCAGCAGTGCCACAGGGATTCCGTTAAAGCCCACGCCGGGCAGGGCCTGATAGGTGTTCCAGTAGAACTCGGTGTTGCCGCTGAGCCAGTACAGCGCGGCGCCGGCGCCGGCCAGCGCGCCGGCAATGGCCATGGACAGCACGATATTGCGCTTATCGGGGATACCGGCGTAGCGGGCCGCATGGCGGTTGGCGCCGCAGGCCTTCAGCTCATAGCCGAACACCGTCTTCTCCATGATGATGTACACCACGATGGCCAGAATGATGGCCACCAGAATACCGGCATTGACCTGGGAGCCGGGAAACAGCTGATCCAGTCCCAGCTTGGGTGTGGCCACACCGTTGAAGGTGGTCTTGTAGATGTAACCGGACTTCGTGCCTTCTGTTACGTTCTTGAAGCTGCTGATATCAAACATCCAGGTGACAAGATTGGCTGCGATCCAGTTGGTCATGATGCAGGCCAGCACCTCGTTGATATTCAGCAGCGCCTTCAGCAGGCCGGGGATCGCACCCCACAGGGCGCCAGCCAGCATACCGCCCAGAAAGGCCAGCAGCCAGATGATGCCCACGGGCACGGACTCGGAGGGGATGCCCAGCGCGACGGACAGCGAGACAAGCGTACCCATCAGATACTGGCCGGGTGCGCCAATATTGAACAGGCCCGTCTTGAAGGCCACCGCCACGGAAAGGCCGGTCATAATCAGCGGCATGGCGCGGAAGAGCATATTGCCCACATTCTGGGCGTTAAAGCCCCAGGTCAGCGCGCCCGCAGCGTCGCGGCCTGTGCTGAGGATGCCGGCAAAAATCAGCCGGACGCCCTCCCACATACCGGCAGTGGTGATCTTCTGCTCCGCCAGGCCCACAATAATGACCACGATGCTGCCCAGCAGCAGGCCGGCCAGGATGGACAGCAGAGAGGCCAGGACCTTCTTGGTGCCATTCTTGGCATACAGATCTGTCAGTTTTTGCTTCACGCCGTCTCACCCTCTTTCTTGTCCGCCCGCTTGGCACCGGCCATATAGAGGCCCAACTCCTGCACGGTGATCTGCTTCGGGTCGAACTCACCCACGATCTCACCCTCGTACATGACCAGGATGCGGTCGGAAAGGCTCATGACCTCGTCCAGCTCCAGGGATACCAGCAGCACTGCCTTGCCGGCATCACGCTGCTTTACCAGTTCCTTGTGTACGTTTTCGATCGCGCCCACGTCCAGGCCGCGGGTAGGCTGGACCGCCACGATCAGCGGCTTGTTGCGGTCCACCTCGCGGGCGATGATCGCCTTCTGCTGGTTGCCGCCGGACATACTGCGGGCGGTGGTCACGGGGCCCTGTCCGCTGCGGATATCGTATTCCTCGATCAGCCTCTCGGCGTAGGCACGCACCGCGTCCTTTTTGATAAAGCCGCCCTTTTCGAATTCCGGCTCCTTATACCGCTGCAGCACCAGGTTCTGTTCCAGCGTAAAATCCAGCACCAGGCCGTGCTTGTGCCGATCCTCGGGGATGTGGCTCATACACTCTCCACGGCGACGGATGCTGGCGTGGGAGATATCCTTGCCGCACAGCGTCACCGTGCCGCCATTGCTCTTATCCAGGCCGGTGAGCGCGTAAATGAACTCCGTCTGTCCATTGCCGTCGATACCGGCGATACAGAGTATCTCGCCGGCGCGGACATCAAAGCTGACATGGTCCACGGCGTTGCGCTTGTGGGTATGAGAGGGCACACACAGATCCCGGACCTTCAGCACCACATCCGTGGGCTTGGCCGGCTCCTTTACGACCTCCAGCTGCACCGGGCGGCCCACCATCATGTTGGACAGCTCCTGCTTGTTGGTGTCGCAGGTGTTCACGGTACCCACATAGCGGCCCTTACGCAGAACCGTCACCCGGTCCGCCACCGCCATGATCTCGTTGAGCTTGTGGGAGATGAAGAGGATGGATTTCCCCTCCGCCGTCAGGTTCTTCATAATGGCCATCAGCTCGTCGATCTCCTGGGGCGTCAGCACGGCGGTGGGCTCGTCGAAGATGAGGATCTCGTTGTCGCGGTAGAGCATCTTCAGGATCTCGGTACGCTGTTGCATACCCACAGTGATATCCTCCACCTTGGCGTCCAAGTCCACGTGCAGGCCGTACCGCTTGGAGAGCTCCTCGACCTTCCTCCGCGCTTCCTTTTTCTGTAGGAAGCCGCACTTCGTCGTTTCGGCGCCCAGAATGATGTTGTCCAGCACGGAGAATACCTCCACCAGCTTGAAGTGCTGGTGGACCATGCCGATACCCAGTGCCGTGGCATCGTTGGGATCGTTGATCTTCACCGTCTGGCCGTTCTTGCGTATCTCGCCCGCCTCGGGCTGGTACAGGCCGAACAGCACGCTCATCAGCGTGGATTTGCCGGCGCCGTTTTCGCCCAGCAGCGCGTGGATCTCTCCCTTTTTCAGTTGGAGGGTGATATCGTCGTTGGCCTTGATGCCGGGGAACTCCTTGGTAATGTGAAGCATCTCGATCACATACGTGGGAGTCTTATCCATGCCGCCACCTACTTTCCTCTATTATTTTGCCTAATGGCGATAAAGGCATAAATTTATTATATAGCATATATGCACAGATTGCAAGAAAAACAGCGGCGTTTTACTCCTCGCATCACGCGCTTGACGCAAAAAAAGAGACGCCCGTAGGCGTCTCTTTTTTTGTTAAGTACGTTCCGATTACTTGACCAGGTTCAGGGTCAGGCTGTCGGTGCTGGCCAGCTTGGTGTAGTCATTGTCAACGACCAGAGAACCATCGGCCATCTTGGCCAGCATGGCGTTGTAGTCGTCCACAGTCCACTTGGTCAGGGACCAAGTAGCGGTGGGCAGGCCCACAGCGTTGTCCTTGGCGCCCAGGGTCACGAAGGTGCCGCCGATTTCGTCGAAGGAACCGTCATAGACCTTGCCGCAAGCCCACTGCACGGAGGCGGACAGGCCCTTCATAGCGGAGGTAATAACGGTATCGGACTGGCTGGACTGGTCAACGTCCACGCCCACCACGGCGCCGTCGTTAGCGGCAGCGGCAGCGGCGACAGACTGGAACATATTACCGCCGCAGGCGAAGATGACCTCGGTGCCGTTCTCATACCAGCCAGAAGCCATGGTCTGCAGCTCGGTGGAAGCGGAGAAGGAAGCGCCGTACAGCCAGGAGTAGTTCATCTCGACCTTCACGCCCATCTCGGCAGCAGCAGCGGAAGCGCCCTGCACGAAGCCGTAGCCGTAACGGCAGCAAGCGGGGTTGTCGCCGCCGCCACCACCGGTGAAGCCCAGCTTGGTGTAGCCTTCCTTAACAACAGCGTAACCGGCCAGATAGCCGCACTGCTCTTCCTGGAAGCAGATGCCCAGAACGTTCTTCAGGGCGGTGCCGTCCTCGGTGGTCACAGCGCTGTCGCGGTCCACGAACACGAACTTGACATCGGTGAACTCAGCAGCGGCCTTGGTCAGGGCAGTGGCCTGCATAAAGCCGGCAGCCACGATGACCTTGGCGCCGCCCTCGGCAGCGGCCTTCATGGCGTCGTAACGGTCATCATCGGTGGCCTGATCGCCGTTAGCGGGCTGATAGTACTTGTAGCTCAGACCGTTGTTGGCGGCATACAGCTTCACGCCGTCGAAAGTGCCCTGGTTGAAGGACTTATCCTTCAGCTGGCCCACGTCGGTGACGAAAGCGATCTCGTACTTACCATCCTCGGAGGTCATCTCATCGGCGATCTCGTCGGCGTTGGTAATGGTGGTGGTGACTTCGGCGTTGTCACCAGCCGGGGTCTGGTCATCGGTCTTGGGCTCGTCCTTCTGGCCACAGGCGACCAGAGACAGCGCCATGACCAAAGCCAGGATCATAGCAAGAAACTTTTTCATGTCTTCATTCTACCTTCCTAAATTTTTTTATTTTCGCGCCTTGCGGCGGGAAAACCAGTATTTCGGCACGGGGTGTTCTTCCCTCGTGCCGTGGGCATTATAGCAGATTGCTTCGCCGTTGGCAAGCCAAATTGCACGTTTTCCGGGAAACTGTAAACATTTGTAATCAAAAATTTACATCTTGTCCCAGCTTTGCGTACAGTTGTCGCCGCACCGCCGACACATCCGCCTCCCTCCTCACTTGGCGGCCATCTTCACCGCCACCTCCAACGCGATCTTCATCATATTGGTGAAGTTGGTCTGCCGCTCGTCGGCGGACAGCTCCTCGCCGGTGACAAGGTTGTCGGAGATGGAGCAGATGGCCAGCGCCCGCTTGCCGGTGTAGGCGGCGGTGCAGTACAGGCCGGCGGCCTCCATCTCCACCGCCATGACACCCATCTTGGCAAAGCGCATATTCCGCCCGGCGGCGTCGTAGAACGTGTCGGAGGAATACAGGTTGCCCACGGGCATCTTCACGCCCAACTCCCTGGCGCTCTCCACGGCGGCCATCAGCAGTTCGAAGTCGCAGATGGGTGCGAACGTGCCGCCCAGCTCATACTGGCTGGCGAAGTCGGAGTTGGTGCAGGCGCCCTGGCCGGCCACCACGCTGCCCAGCTCCAGGTCGGCCCGCATGGCGCCGGCGCTGCCCACGCGGATGATGTTGTCCACATCGTACTGGGTATACAGCTCGTAGGAATAGATGCCGATGGACGGGATACCCATGCCGCTGGCCATGACGGACACCGGCACGCCCTTGTACGTGCCGGTATAACCCTGCACGCCCCGGACGTTGTTCACCAGCTTCGGCTCAGTGAGGAACGTCTCGGCGATGAATTTGGCCCGCAGCGGGTCGCCGGGCATCAGCACGGTCTTGGCGAAATCGCCCTTGGCGGCGTTATTGTGGGGAGTGGACATGGTTCATTTCCTCCTTATATTATTGTTCCATGGCCTTGACGGCCTTGACGATGCGGGATGTGCCCAGCCGGTCCGCGCCCAGGGCGATAAAGTCCTTGGCGTCGTTCAGGTCGGCGATGCCGCCGGCGGCCTTGATCTTCACATGGGGCGCGACATGGGCCTTGAACAGGGCCACGTCCTCGCGGGTCGCACCGCCGCCGCCGAAGCCGGTGGAGGTCTTGATATAGTCCGCGCCGGACTCGGACACCACGCGGCACATTTCGATCTTCTCCGCGTCGGTGAGCATACACGTCTCGATGATGACCTTCAGCAGTCTGCCGTCACAGTGACCCTTGATGGCCTTGATCTCCTCCAGCACCCGGTCGTACAGGCCGTCCTTCACCCAGCCGATGTTGATGACCATGTCGATCTCCGACGCGCCGTTCTTCACCGCGTCGGCGGCCTCGAAGCACTTGGCGGCGGTGGTGTCGTAGCCGTTGGGGAAACCGATGACGGTGCAGACGGCGATCTTGCCGTCCACGTACTCCGCCGCCTGCTTCACATAGCTGGCGGGGATGCAGACGCTGGCGCAGCCGTACTTGATGCCGTCGTCACAGATGGTCTTGATCTTGCTCCAGGTGGCCGCCTGCCCCAGCAGGGTGTGATCCACGCGGGAGAGAATGTTTCTCAGTTCTTCGTTCATTATTTTCGCTCCTTTTCGGAATTTTGCGGTCTTACAGGGGCATTGTATCACACCATAACAGAAAAGGCAAGGCGCGTTGTACCGCCAGGCCGCACCGCGCACGAAACGTCTGCCGCGCCGCGCAAAAAAGACCGCCGGGCGGCGGTCTTCTTCCTCATTCCTCGCGAATATACTCCATGATCTCGCCCACATCACAGTCCAATATCCGGCAGAACATCTCTATTGTATGGGTACTGACGCTCTCGTTCCGCTTCATCCGTGTGATCTGCCCCGGACTTACGCCGTACTTCTTTATCAGAGCATACTGCGACACGCCTTTATTTTTCATAGTCTCCCACAGCTTTTCATACGAGATCATAATACGCAAGCCCTTAAAACGTTTTATTCCTCTACCTTCACAATATCCACCGCAGATGTCAACAGAATATTGATCAGCTCGTTTCGGGAACGGTTTGTCTTGACCGAAAGGTCATCCAGCCGCTCGATCAATTCCTCACGCATACGCACGGAAACGACCTTGTACCCGTCATCTCCCCTGCGGACCGCTCTCTTTTTGATTTTGATTTGTTCAGTCATAGCCACACCTCCTACAATAATAATTACGGTTTAAGGCGCGGCAGCCAGCCGCGTCTTTTCC
>OLSB01000925.1_pt1 | contig 31939 bp, 29 predicted proteins | sample 1672071 | NCBI WGS metagenome assembly OLSB01 (sample SAMEA3136642, study PRJEB25190) | human gut metagenome | biome: human gut; feature: human-associated habitat; material: faeces | place: Austria | collected 2013 | reverse complement strand
CCAGTAGAATCATCAATTGCAGCATGTAAAGCGGTTTTAACATTACCAAACCAAAGGTGAATACAAGCATCAGTTTGAATTTCTTCGCCAAAATAAATACATCTAGGTTGTCTTGGGTGAGAGTCTTCAAGAGCTACAATACTTGCTTGCAGTTTAGCAATTTCCTTTTTAGATTTAGATTTTTCTTTTTGAGTAATTAATTTTTTCTTTAAATTTTTCTTAGTAATTTTGCGAGCTCTAGGAGATAGAATATATTTTTCTCTGAGAATTTGTCCAACTTCTGGAACGGATAAAAAAATATTTTCTCTTTCAGCTAAATATTCGGTAAATTGAGTATAAGTGCAATCAAAGTACTTAGAAGTATAAAGAGTTTCAATTTCATCTTTAAATTCATCAGTTAAGGCATGTTTAGGTTTTCTACCTCTATTACCATGAACAAAAAATTCTTTACCATATTTTTTGTAACCAGCAATTAGCCTATTAATTTGTCTAATACTTTTTAATCCTAATTTAATTCTAGCACGTTCTTTGTTTCCATTAGTTTCAACTAATTTTTTAATAATTTCATACCTTTGTTTTTCTTTCAATGAGAGTTCCACCTTTCTCATATTGTCCTCCTTAGATTTAAATGATGTTTTTAATTATATCATTTAAGAGAACAAATATTTTTTAGTTGGGACATTTTCTCATTTCTTTACTTAAGACATTATCACATTTCTTTCATATAAATTTGAAAAATACAATCGTTAAGATTGTATTTTTTTAAATTGTGTGATAAAATTTTAAGATAATAAAAAAAGGAGTTTTTTAATTTGAAAAAAGTATTACTTGTTGCAATTTTAGTATTAATTATAATATTTTCAATATTATTGATTACAAATGTAAAAATAAAACAAAATATCGATGACGGTAAAATAAAAATAGTTGTAAGTAATTTCGCAAGTTATGATTTTTTAAGAGCAATAACAAAAAATGTAGAGGGAATAGAATTGACTTTTTTATTAGGACCAGGAAAACAAATGCATAGCTACGACCCAACAACACAGGATTTAATAAATATTCAAAAAGCAGATTTATTTGTGTATGTTGGTGGCGAATCAGAAAATTGGGCAAATAAAGTTGTAGAAACAATAGATTTGGATAAAACGAAAGTAGTTTGCATATCAGATTATGTAGACAAACTACAAGAAGAGAAAATAGATGGTGCAGAAGAAGAGCATGAAGAAGAAGGGGCTTTTAATGAACATATATGGACTTCTCCAACAAATGCTATAAAAATGGTTAATCAATTAGAAATTGCAATGGAACAGATAGACCAAACAAATAATCAAATATACAAAGATAATGCAGCAGAATATATAAATCAAATAAATAAAGTAAAAAATGAAATTCAAAATATAGTAGACAAAAGAGTAAGAAATAGATTAGTATTTGGAGATAAAATGCCAATGCAATATTTTATAAAAGAATTTGGATTAGAAGTAAGCGCGGTATTTAATGGTTGTAGCACAGAAACAGACCCAAGCAGTAGTACTATTGCATATATTGTAAAAAGAATAAAAGCCGAAAAGATTCCAGTAGTATTATATTGTGAGTTAAATGATGGAAAAGTTGCAAATATTATTGCAAAAGAAGTAGGTGGAACAGTAGAAACTTTGCAAATACAGACATTACATAATGTTACTAAAGAAGACTTTAATAATGGCGAAACTTGGGTTTCATTAATGCAAAGGAATATTAGTGTTTTAGAAAAAGCATTAGACTAATTAGAGAAAGGAATAAAAATGAGTTTAATAGAAATAAAAAAATTAACATATAGTTATCCAACTAAAAAAGACTCAATTAAAAATATTACTTTAAATATTGAAGAAGGTACTTTTAACTGTATTGTAGGAGAGAACGGCTCAGGTAAAACTACTTTAATAAAATGTATTGTAGGTCTTATAAAAGATTATAAAGGAGAAGTCATTTTAAATGAAAAAGTAGGATATTTGCCACAAAAAACTACTGTACAATCTAATTTCCCCGCTTCTGTTGAAGAAGTAGTCTTATCTGGAACAATACCACATAATCTAAACGGTATTTTTTATAGCAGAAATGATAAACTATCTGCTAGAAATTCGATGAGACAACTTGGAGTTTATGACATTAGAAAAAAATGTTTTGCAGATTTATCTGGAGGGCAACAACAAAGAGTACTTATTGCAAGAGCATTATCTGCAACAGATAAAATAATTATATTAGATGAACCAACAAATGGGCTAGATCCAAAAGTAGCAAAGCAAATATATGAGTTATTAAAAAAATTACAACAAAAGTATAAATTAACTATTTTAATGGTATCACACGATGTTGAAAGAGCATTGAAATTTGCAGATAGAGTAATAGAGATTAAAGAAGGACAACTATCATATGATGGAGTACCAAGTAATTATCAAGTGGAAGGAGATAAATAAGTGTTAAGTACAATAAGTGAAATGTTATCTTTTACATTTATACAAAGAGCAATAATTGTTGGTGTTGCTGTTAGCATCTGTAGTGCGTTACTTGGTGTAAGTTTAGTCCTAAAAAGATATAGTATGATAGGAGATGGCTTATCACATGTAGGTTTTGGAATCTTAGCAATAAGTACAGCATTTGGACTATCTTCACCACTATATATTGCAATACCAGGTGTTGCAATTTTTGCAATCATATTATTAAAAATTGGAAATAATGGAAAAATTAAAAGTGATAGTGCAATAGCACTACTTTCGAGCTCAGCGCTTGCAATAGGGGTAGCAGTAACTTCTCTTACTACAGGTATGAATACAGATGTATGCAATTTTATGTTTGGAAGTATTCTTGCTATGAATGCAGAAGATGTTATTTTAAGTGTTTTAATTAGTATATTTGTTCTTGTAATATTCATTGTTTTTTATAGAAAATTATTTATTATGACATTTGATGAAGAATTTGCAACAGCAATAGGATTAAATACAGAAAGATATAAAAACTTAATTGCAATATTAACTGCAATAACAATCGTAATAGGCATGAGAATGATGGGAACTTTGTTAATTAGTAGTATTATAATTTTTCCAGCACTTACTGCAATGAGAATCTTTAAGAATTTTAAAAAAGTTGTTATTCATTCAGGAATAATAAGTGTATCATCATTCTTAATAGGGCTATATCTATCATATATTTATAATATAAGTACAGGTGCAACAATAGTACTTGTAAATTTAGTATTTTTTATAGTTTTTTGGCTATTGGATAAAATTATATATGAATAAAATATAAGGGGGAAATATGAGTAAGCTTAATTATTCCAACTTTATAAATGATTTCATTGAAGATACAAGGCAAAAAAATAATGGAGTATTATGCATTTTTACAGATATTGATGGAACCTTACCTTTATCAAACAATTTTAAGCATGCAGTTATTAGAACAAAAAATACTTTGCAAAAGCAAATGATGTTCATTGCCAATACTGGTAGAACACCTAAAGATCTTAAAGGAATGCTTGAAAGACTCAATATACCATCACAAATATTTGATGAAATACTTGGAAATAACGGAGCAACCTCTAAATATATGAAGATGTCAATATCAAAAGATAATGTGAGTGATATTTTACATAAATTTATTGAGTTAGGAGGAGAAGAAGGAGATGTTAGATATGTTGCAGAAGATGATATATACATTCATAGAGATGAAGCATCTACAACATATTATTCAAATAAGCCCCATATAGAGTTAGATAATATTATACAAAAAGCAAATAGTGTAAATATAAATAAATTAACATTAACAGGAAGTAAAGAAGTAATAGATAAACTTATAGAATATATTGAAAAATGTGGTTATAAATGCAATATTCATGTTGGAAATACTAAATTTAGAACAAGAGATAAATCAAAATCAAGAAGAAGAGTAGATATTACTTCTAATGAGTGTAGTAAAGGCATAATTACTAAGAAGGTTTTAAGAGATTTAAATTTAGAGAGCTTTATGGTAATGGGCAATGATGAAAATGATATAACAATGTTTAAAGCAGCAATAGAAAAAAAAGGATATATAGTTTTAGTAAAACACGAAGAAATAGAAATAACAAAGAAAATAGTAAAAGAACTCAAAGCATATACAACATCAATTGGAAAAGACTGGAATGAAGTAAAAATAACTTTTATAGAAGAAAATGAAATGAACAATTTTCTTGAATTTATGGCTTCAAGGGCAAAAATGAAAGGACAAGGAAATTTCTTAGAAAATTTAAAAGTTACTAGTAAAAAACTACCAACTGCTATTAGAACTTCAACAATGGCAACAAAATTAATTGGATATGAAGATGTTACTAGATAATAGTTTTTATAAATATAGTAGCTTTTTATATGTAGAAAGATAAATATTGAAAATTGCTTGAAAAATGTGAGAAGTAGATATATAATAAGTCCAGTAATTTACAAAGGAGGAGATAATGCATAAAAAAGATTTTCAAAATCAAAAAGGTATTACATTAATTGCTTTAGTTGTAACAATAATCATTTTACTTATTTTGTCAACTATTGGTATAACGAAAGGAATAGAAAGCTATAAAGATTCTAAATTACTTAAATTTATTGCAGAAATGCAGACAATACAAGCTAAAGTTGATGAAATAGAGGATTATTCAAACCTAGGTGAAAATATCAATAATGTAAATAACAGATTAATGCAAAGAGTTGATGATGCATATAGAAATGCTGAAGTAAGTAACAATTATAAGGAAGAAGATGCGGACTTTTATAGATATTTTACTGTTAAAGATATTGATGATATTTTGGGTATAAAAAATGCAACAAGTGCTATAATAGTCAATTTTAAAACAAGAGAAGTTATAAGTGAAAAAGGAATTGATTACAATGGTACTACCTACTATACTCAATATGAATTGCCAGGTGGACAAAAGTTAATAAACACATCTATTTCAAATGATAGAACAATTGAAGAGCTTGGTCTGAAAATTTCAATAGAAGGTTTGAATGCAACTATCACAATAGGAAATATTAGTATAAATAATGGAACTATTACTTATAAATTAGAAAATACGGAATCTTGGTTGATACTTAACAATTATACTAAAAAAGGTAATACATATGATGTACAGATATCAGTTGCAGGAAGATATATATTTAGATTAACAGATAATACAAATACCAAAACATTTCAAGAAAATAGTATTAATGTAGTTCTTACAAATGCACCATTATTAGAAGAAAATATGGAATTACAAAACCCAGATACATATAATTATGAAAACTATTCAACAGATTCTACTAATTGGGCATATGCGATAAAAGATAAGAGTACGTATGTATGGATACCTAGATTTGCAACAAAAAATGATGATATAAAATTTATAAGGGGAAACTCTCGTATTGCAACTGACAATACATATATTGATGATACATGGACTATTTCAGCGGATTTTACTAAAGAAGGAAAAGAAATAACAGGTCTTTGGTTAGAAACATCAGATATAACTAAACCAGTTAACATACAAGATACTGTACAATAAAAATATATAAAAGCCATATGTGGCAAAAGGAGTTAATATGAAAAATAATAAGAATATTTATATAATAATACTAATAATTGCTATATTATTAATAGCATATCTAATTTATGGTTATTACCAAAAAAGTACATTTGAATTAAAGAATCCAATAGCAACAATGGAAATAGAAGATTATGGAATTGTAAAAATCGAACTATATCCAGAAATGGCACCAAATACAGTAAGAAACTTTATAGAGTTGATTAATTCTGGCTATTATAATGGATTAACATTCCATAGAGTTGAAGACAGCTTAATTCAAGGTGGAGATAAAGAAGGAACAGGAGCGGGTAAAACGGACTATACAATACCTGGAGAATTCGAATTAAATGGATTTAAAGAAAACACACTAAAATTTACAAGAGGCACATTAGGATTAGCTAGAGCGGATTATACAATGTATTATTACTATACAGGAGATTCTTCTTATCTAAAAATGGGTTATAATTCAGGATGCTCGCAATTCTTTATTATGGCAAAAGATGAAGAAAACTTTGATGGAAATTATTGTGCATTTGGTAAAGTAATAGAAGGATTAGATATAATTGATGAAATAACTAAAATTGAAAAAACAGTTGAAGTAGATGAAGAAACAGGAGAATCAGAGGAAACAACTACACCTGTAAATCCACCAATCATTAAAAGTATAACAGTAGATACTTTTGGAATTAATTATAAGGCACCAACAAAATTAGTTGTAGAAGACTAAAATAGTGTAAAATAATCTATGAAAATTTGAAGAGGGAGGATAGGTTTCTGTCTGTCCGCAAAAATATAAAGTTAGTTTACACTACTAAAATTAAAGCGAGGGAATAAAAATGGAAGAAAAGACAATGGATAAAATAGTTGCACTATGCAAAAATAGAGGATATATATTTCCTGGATCTGAAATATATGGAGGATTAGCAAATACTTGGGATTATGGACCATTAGGGGCAAGACTTAAAAATAATATTAAAGATGCTTGGAGAAAAAGATTTATACAAGAAAGAAAAAACAGCTATGAAATAGATGCAGCAATTTTAATGCATCCTAGAGTATGGGAAGCAAGTGGACATGTAGGTGGCTTCTCAGACCCATTAATAGATTGTAAAGAGTGTAAAACAAGACATAGAGCAGATACTCTTATTGAAGCATTTGACAAAAATGCACATCCAGATTCAATGACAAAACAAGAAATGGTAGACTATATAACAAAAAATAAAGTACCTTGTCCTAAATGTGGAAAATCAAATTTTACAGGAATTCGTGAATTTAATTTAATGTTTCAAACATATAGAGGAGTGACAGAAGATAGCAAAAGCGTAATTTACTTAAGACCAGAAAATGCACAAGGCGAATATGTAAATTTCTTAAATGTACAAAGAACTACTAGAAGTAAATTACCATTTAGCATTGGTCAAATTGGAAAAGCTTTTAGAAACGAAATTACTCCGGGAAACTTTACATTTAGAACAATTGAATTTGAACAAATGGAATTTCAAACTTTTTGCAAAGAAGGAACAGATGAAAATTGGTATGAGTATTTTAAAGAATATGGTAAAAAGTTTTTTATGGATTTAGGAATAAAAGAAGAAAATTTAAGATTTCATGACCATGAAAAATTAGCATTTTATGCAAAATCTGCATGTGACATAGAATACAAATTTCCATTTGGTTGGGGTGAAATAAATGGTACACATAATAGAACAAATTATGATTTATCAAGACATGAAGAATATTCAAAAACAGCACAACAATATTTAGATCCAGAGACAAATGAAAAGTTTATACCTTTTATAATAGAATCTACTTATGGACTAGATAGAGCAGTGTTAACAGTACTTTGCGAAGCTTATCATGAGGAAGAGATTGAAGAAGGTGATGTAAGAACAGTTTTAAAATTACATCCATATTTAGCACCATATAAAGCTGCAATTTTACCATTATCTAAAAAGTTAAGTCCTAAAGCAGAGGAAATATATGAAAAGTTAGCAAAAAGCTTTATGTGTGATTATGATGAAACAGGAAGTATTGGTAAAAGATACAGAAGAGAAGATGAAATCGGTACACCATATTGTATAACTATAGATTTTGAAACAGAAAATGATGATTCTGTTACAATTAGAGATAGGGATACAATGGAACAAGAAAGAGTAAAAATTAACGATATAGAAGCTTGGCTAAATGAAAAAATAAAATTTTAAGGAGGAAGTTATGATAGCTATTGGAGCAGACCATGGTGGTTTTGAATTAAAAGAAGAAATAAAAAAATATTTAGATGAGCAAGGGATTGAATATATAGATTGTGGCACATATTCTACAGATAGAGTTGATTATCCAAATATTGCAGCAGAAGTTTCAAAAAAAGTTCAAACAGGAGAATGTGAAAAAGGAATTTTAATTTGTAGATCAGGCTATGGAATGAGTATGGTTGCAAATAAATTTAAAGGAATAAGAAGTGCACCTTGCTTTGTAGAGCAAGCTGCAAAATATTCAAGAATGCATAATGATGCTAATGTTTTAGCGCTAGGTGCAGATTATATTACAACAAATGAAGCAATTTGCATTGTAAGAATGTTTATAGCAACAGAATTTGAAGGCGGAAGACATATTGCAAGATTAAATTTAATTAAAGATATTGAAAATGAAAATATGAAATAAAGGAATGATTAGTAAAGTGAAAGAGGAGATTCTAAAACTTAAAGAAGAAGCTATATTAGAAATAAGCAGTATTCAAAATTTGCAAGATTTAAATGAAAAAAGAGTTAAATTTTTAGGTAAAAAAGGTGCTTTAACAGCTCTTTTAAGGGGAATGGCAGAATTATCTAAAGAAGAAAGACCAATTATTGGAACTTTAGTAAATGAAGCTAAAGAAGAAATTGAAAAAGCAATAACAGAAAAAGAAAATATCTTGCAAGAAAAAGAAATACAAGAAAAATTAAATAGAGAAAGATTAGATATTACAATTCCTTCTACGAAAATTAGAAGAGGAAGCAAACATCCAATGAATCTAATAATAGAGGAGTTAGAAGACTTTTTCGTATCAATGGGGTATGACGTAGTATCAGGACCAGAATTAGAAACAGATGAATATTGTTTTGAAAGATTAAATATACCAAAGGGTCATCCTGCAAGAGATATGCAAGATAGTTTCTATATTGATGCGGAACATTTATTAAGAACTCAAACTTCAGCAGTACAAGCAAGAGCAATGATGAAAAATGAAGATAAAACACCAATTAGAATAATTTGCCCAGGTAAAGTATATAGAAGAGATGATGATGCAACACATTCACACCAATTTGGACAAGTTGAAGGATTAGTTATAGATGAAAACATTTCACTTGCAGATTTAAAGGGTACATTAGAGCTATTTGTAAAACATATGTTAGGAGAAAATTCCAAATTAAGATTTAGACCAAGTTATTTCCCATTTACAGAACCAAGCTATGAAATAGATGTAAGCTGTTTTAAATGTAATGGAAAAGGATGTAACTTATGTAAGCAAACAGGTTGGATAGAAATACTTGGTTCAGGCATGGTACATCCAAATGTATTAAAGCAAAATGGATATGACCCAGATAAATATTCAGGATTTGCTTTTGGAACAGGCTTAGACAGACTTGCGATGTTTAAATTTGGGATACCAGATATTAGACTTTTATACACAAATGATATAAGGTTTTTAAACCAATTCGATAGATTTTAATTTGGAGGGAAATTCACATGAAATTAAGTACAAAATTTTTAAAAGACTATGTAGATATAACAGTTGATGCTAAAACATTAGCTGAAGATATGACAAAAGTAGGAAATGAATATGAAGAAGTAAAAAAACTATTACCTGCAACAAATCTAACAATTGGTAAAGTATTAGAATGTGAAAACCATCCAGATTCAGACCACTTGCATGTGTGCAAAGTAGATATAGGTAGTGAAATTCTAAATATAGTATGTGGTGCTCCAAATGTTAGAAAAGGCTTAAAAGTAATAGTAGCATTACCAGGGGCAGAACTCCCTGGGGGAATAACTATAAAAAAAGGAACAATTAGAGGGCAAGAATCTAATGGAATGCTTTGTTCTCTTGAAGAATTAGGATTAGAGCACAAATTTTTACCAGAAGTAGATAAAACAGGTATTCATGAATTACCAGAAGATGCTATAATTGGTGAAGAACCAATAAAATATATGGGGCTTGATGATGAGGTTATAGATTTTGAACTAACTGCAAATAGAGGAGACTTATTAAGTATATTAGGAATGGCTTATGAAGTAGCTGCAATTTATGGAAAAGAAGTTAAGCCAATAGATTTAAAATATAATGAAGAAGATGAGAAAATAGATGACTCATTTTCTGTAGATGTAAAAACTGAAAATTGTACAATATTTTTAGCTAAAAAAATTAAAAATGTTAAAATCATGGAAAGTCCAGATTTTATAAAAAACAGACTTATTGCATCAGGTATAAGACCAATAAACAATGTAGTAGATATAAGCAATTATGTAATGCTAGAAGTAGGCCAACCATTGCATTTTTATGATTTAGATAAATTAGGAAATCATATTGTAGTAAGAATGGCAAAAGATGAAGAGAAATTAATCACATTAGATGGCGTAGAAAGAAATTTAACTTCATCAGATATAGTTATTGCAAATGATATGGAAGCAGTAGGATTAGCAGGCGTAATGGGAGGTTTAGATACAGAAATCGATGAAAACACTAAAAACATTTTAATAGAGGCAGCTATATTTGAACCAACAAAAATTAGACAAACTGCTAAGAAAATATTAAGAAGTGAAGCAAGCACTAGGTATGAAAAAGGACTAGATTCTAACAGAACATATATGGCAGTAGATAGAGCATGCAAATTATTACAAGATTATGCAGATGCTAAAATAGTGTCAGGTATTGTAAAATATGATACTACAGATAAAGAAGATACAAAAATCGATATAACTTTTACAAATATTAATAATTTACTTGGAATGAAACTTTCTAATAACGAAATATTAACAGTTTTTGATAAATTAGGATTTACTTATGTTGTTAATGAAAATAATATACAAGTATCAGTACCTAAAAGACGTATTGATATTTCTATTAAAGAAGATTTAGTAGAAGAAGTGGGAAGAATTCATGGGGTAGATAATTTAATAGGAAAAGTTCCAAAGCTTTCTGGAAGACCAGGACATTTAGACAACAAAATTCGTGCAATCAGAAACAAAATGATATCTCTAGGATTAAATGAAACATTAACATATATATTAATAAATGATAAAGAAGTTAAAAATTATACTTTAGATGAGTTTGAAGAAGTAAGATTGCAATCTCCTATGTCTGAAGATAAAAACACATTAAGATATAGTATGATTCCATCTATGGTAAAGATTTATGAATATAATAATGCAAGAAACAACTCAGATATTTCAATCTTTGAAATAGGAAAAGGCTTTTATAAAAAACAAGGGGAATATGGAGAAGAATTAAAACTTTCAGTATTAATGTCTGGCACATATTTTAAAGGAGTAGGAATTACAGAGAAAGTTAATTTCTATACTATAAAAGGAATTGCAGAAGAAATATTAGATTATTTAGGATATGAAGGGAGATATAGTTTTGTAAATAATGAATTTGCAAAAGAATTCCATCCAGGACAAACTGCCGAGATTTCTGTAAATGGAGATAGTGTTGGAATAGTAGGAAAGGTGCATCCAAACATTTTAAAAGATGTTTATGTTATGGAAATCAATTTAAGTAAGTTACTAGAAAAAAGAGTAGGCAAGATGAAATACAAAGAATTTTCTAAATTTCCAGGAATTAAGAAAGACTTAGCTATTGTAGTAGACACAAATATTACCTCTAAAAATGTTGAAGAAGTAATAAAAAAAGCTGGTGGAGCATTACTTACAAAAATCGAAATATTTGATATCTATAAAGGAGCAAATATTGGTGAAAATAAGAAGAGCCTAGCATATTCATTAAACTTTGAAGATAAAACAAAAACTCTAACAGATGAAGAAATAAATAAAGCAATAGAAAATATTGTTTGTGAACTAGAAAAGAAGATAGGTGCAACTTTAAGAAAATAAGTAGTGAAAAATAATCATAGTTTTGGCTATGTTAAATTAATTCTTTTTATAGTTTAGAAAGGACTGTATTTAAAGATGGAAAACATTGTTGCCGTATTTGGAGGTTCTTTTAATCCTCCAATTAATTCTCATTTTCAACTAGCTCAAAGCATTTTAGATAATTATAGAGAAATTGAAAAAGTTATATTTATACCTGTAAGCAGTATGTATAACAAAAAAGGGTTAATAGATAATAAGCATAGATATGAAATGTTGAAATTAGGTTGTCAAGGACAACCTAATTTTGAAATATCAGATATAGAATTAAGAAGTGAAAAACAGCTATATACAATAGAAACATTAGATGCAATCCAAAAACTATATCCAGATAAGTTTATATATTTTATAATTGGTACAGATAACTTAAAAGAAATAGAAACTTGGTATACGTCACAAGAACTAGTAGATAAATATCATTTTCTTGTGTTACAGAGAAATGACGATGATTTTTATGAAATTATTGCTAAAAGCAAGTTCTTAAGCGAAAATAACGAAAGTTTTATATATTTAGATAAAGTAGAGCAAATTCATTTAAGTTCAAGTATGATTAGAGAAAAAATAAAAAATAAAGAAGACATAACTGAATTTGTTCCAGAAAATGTTGAAAAATACATTAAAAAAAATAAGTTGTATGAGGGGTTAGCTTATGGAAAATGATATTATAGATTGGATAAGAGAATATGTTAAGTCATCTGGAGCAAAAGGTGCAGTAGTAGGAAATAGCGGTGGAAAAGATTCTGCAACAGTAATTGCACTTCTTACAAAAGCATTAGGAAGTGAAAATGTGATTGCAGTAGAAATGCCATGTAATTCTAAATCAGAAGATATAGAAGATGGAAAGATTGTTGCAGATACCTTCGGAGTAAAAAATATAATAGTAGATATGACTAAAATGTATAAAGACCTAAATGAAGCAGTAGAAGAAACAAATATAACGATTTCAGAAGAAGCAAATATTAATGTTAAACCACGCTTAAGAATGACAATACTTTATGCAATTGCACAAACTCATAATTACTTAGTTGCAGGAACAGGAAATGCTTGTGAGATTTTTGTAGGGTATACAACAAAATGGGGAGATAGCGCAAGCGATTTTAATCCATTAGCAAATCTTACTGTAGAAGAAGTAAAACAAGTAGGATTAGCATTAGGAGTACCTGAGAAAATAATAAATAAGGCACCCAATGATGGATTAAGCAGTTTATCTGATGAAGAAAAATTAGGAGTATCATACTTACAAATCTCAGAATATATGAAAACAGGGAAAACAGACCAAGAGGCAATGGATAAAATAAAAAAATTACATAAAAAGACTTCTCATAAGAGAGACCCGATACCAACATTTATAAAACCATAGAGGTGCAGCAGCAACTGAAATGAAAGAAAGAGTTTTAGATACAACTAAAAAATATATTTAATATAACTTTAATATGGAGGTAAATATGTTATACGAAATGAATAATTTATCTGATATATTATATATATCACAATATGGGAAAGCATATGGTACTGTACTTCTAAAAAGGTGGTTACCTAATATCAATAAAACAAAAAACATGTTTATAATAGATAGCTATGAAGAATTTAAACGTATAGAAGACAAACTTCCAGAAATATTTACTTGTAGAGCTGATGCAAAGATTGGAGATCCTCCTACATTACGGAGTTGAAGGTAATTTTGTAACAAAATCAGATGTAGAAGAATATATTCAGCGCGTAAAAAGAAATAATCCTAGAGGAGTTGTTCTGTGCATAGATACAGAGGAAGGAACTCAGGAAAAAGTAAAAACAGATGGGGCTTTTAATGTATATTTGAACATAGGCGAAAAAGTTTTTATTGATTTTCTTGGAAAAGGATTTGATATGGGTGCCATTACAAAAGGGAAAGAAGTTCATGAGTCTTGGACTTTTGATTGGGACGATGCTTTATTTATAACACCTCGCAATATGAATAAATATAGAAATTTTATAATTTCGGATGAAGATTATCTCGCATCTGGAAGATCTCGATTAGCTCATTTAATTAATTTAGGATATAATCCAGAAGATATAAAAGGACATATACCAAGAAGATACACACCTATGGATGTGACTATTAAAAAAATGTTGTTAGATGAAATCTTATTTCCATTATATTGTGAGCAAGATAAATTAAAAGCTTCCGGACTATATTCTTTGGGCGTTCAAGGAATGGTTCTTCAAGGCCGATTGTTCCCAATTGAAATTAATAGGAATTCCCGATTCGCTTCAAAAGAAGTTCTAGATTGTGCAAAAGAAATCGAAATATAAGTAATAAAGTAAAGGAGATTTTTATTTAATATGGAAATTATTGTAGGTACAATTGTTATGCAAAACAACAAAATTTTAATGGTTAAAGAAGCAAAAAAAATGTGCTATGGTAAATGGTCTTTCCCAGCAGGGCATCTTGAAGATAATGAAACTTTAGTTGAAGGAGCAAAAAGAGAAACATTAGAAGAAACAGGATATAAGACAAAATTAAAAAAATCTTTTCCAATATTTACAAGGAATGATTCAAAATTAAAAATATTAATGGTTTACTTTTTAGCTGAACCAATTGAATACAAAATAAATTTTGACACAACTGAGATAATGGAAACAAAATGGGTAGATATAGAAGAATTAAAAAATATGGATAAAAATGATCTTAGAAGCCATGCAATAGTAGAACAAATAATTCAAACATTAGAAAGTGGAACTTTGTATAATTTGGAAATAATAAAAGATTTACCTAATATATAATAATTATATAGGAATTGGAGGAAATTTAATGAGAAATAAAATGAATTTAGATGTAATCGCAGAAACTAATGAAGAAAAAAATATAGAGCAATATATAAACATGTTGCATAAAAGTAAAGAAGTAAAAATTTTTCTAGAAGAAATGCAAGCAGAATCTAAAAAAAGAAATGTATATAAATTTAGGTCACGCATAAAAGATGTTAATTCTGCTATTAGAACACACAGGATCAATAAAAAAGGATTAGATGATGTGCGCGATTATGTGGGAATTTCTTTTATAACAAATACTGAAGAAGAAATATATCCAATAATCGATTATTTAAAAGAAAAACTTCCAAATGGAGATTTTGTTGATTTTGTTGCAGAGGAAAATATATATTCACCATTAGTATATATAAAATGGGTACCTCCACTAGGATATAATATACTTGCTAAAGAACCTATGATTCCTAATCAAAAAAGTGTTCCAATTGAAGTACGAGTATGTTCTAAAGAAGCATATATATCAGAACAATCTGCTTATTATTCAATTCAAAAAAACGATAAGACTGGTCTACCAATAGAAGAAAAACAACATTTAAGAGATTTGGCACAGCATATTTCATATAAACTAGCTTTACTTAATATTAGACAACTTTCAATTAATGAAAGAGAAAGACATACTATCGAATTAAATAATATTATTGATAATAATTTTGACTTTATAAACAGTCACAAAGAATTAGTAATAGACGCTATATTAGACATGGGGAGATTAATATATAAATGCGAACATGATGATGAAATTTCAGTAGCAGAAAAAGTACTTTCTCAAAAAGACATTGATGATATAGACGATAAAATAAAATTAATTTTCAGCAATAATTTAGATGTAATAAAAATTTTTGATAAAAATATTACAAACAACGTTTTCAATGCTATAAAAGAAATGCGTAATATAGATTATAGAGATATAAAAAATGAAGTTTTAAATAATTAATTAAGCACTGTTGAGGAGAATATAAATGGGAAACAAATGGACTACAAATCAAGAAAAAGCAATAAAACAATCTGGAAATAATATTCTAGTTTCTGCAGCTGCAGGAAGCCGGAAAAACTGCTGTATTAGTAGAACGCATTATCAATAAAATAATAAATGAAAAAATTGATATTGATAAGATCCTAGTAGTTACATTCACAAATGCGGCAGCAACTGAAATGAGAGAAAGAGTTTTAGATGCTATTTATAAAAAATTAGATGAAAATCCCAATGATGTAGATATGCAAAGACAGTTAGTATTGATAAACAGAGCGAATATATCTACGATACACTCTTTTTGCTTAGATGTTATAAAAAACAATTTCTATAAAATAGATATATCACCTAACTTTCGATTAGCAGAAGGTGCAGAAATTGAAATTTTAAAGATGGAGATATTAGACCAAGTTTTTGATGATTTATATGAAGAAGAAAATCAAGAATTTCTGAAATTACTTAATACATATTGCAGTTATAGGGATGATGATAAACTTAAAAGTATCATTCAAAAAATATATAAATATATAATGAGTATGCCATATCCAGAAAAATGGTTAAATTCTCAAATAGAAAAGTTTAATTTAAAAGAATTAAAAGATTTTTCAACTACCGAATGGGGAAAAATATTAATAGAGAGTTTTAAAGAAGAATTACATATATCAATTGAAACATTACTTGGCACAGTTAGTTCTTTAAAAAGAGAAGAAGAGTTAAAAAAATATGAATTAGTTATATTAGATGATATTGATATTCTTACAAAGATAATAAACTGCAATACTTGGGATGAAATTTATGAAAATGTAAATTCTATAAAATTTAAAACTTGGCCGATCGATAAAAAATGTTCATTAGCTTTAAAGGATGAAGCAAAAGAAGTAAGAGATAGAGTAAAGGCAAATATTTCATCAGCTACTAAATTGTTCGCTTTTGATTCTAAACAGGCAAAAGAAGATATATTATCAATGTATGATATTTTGAAATCAATTGAAAATATCACTAAAACATTTATTTTAAATTTCCAAGAAGCAAAAAAAGACAAAAATATAATAGATTTTAATGATATAGAACATCTTGCACTTAAGCTTTTAGTTGAAGAAGATATAAAAGGAAATTTTATTCCAACAAATGTCGCAAAACAATATCAAGACAAATTTACAGAGATTGCAATTGATGAATATCAAGATATAAATTTAGTACAGGAACAAATACTAACAGCAGTTTCAAATAATCATAATATGTTTATGGTAGGAGATATCAAACAAAGTATATATAAATTTAGACATGCAAGGCCAGAACTCTTTAAAGATAAATATGAAACTTATGGAGAAAATAGAATTCAGCTATATGAGAACTTTAGAAGTAAAAAAGAGATTTTAGATTTATCAAATGAGATATTTAAAAATATTATGACAAAAGATTTAGGAGATGTACAATATGACGAAGATGAATTTTTAAAGCAAGGTATTGAATATCCTAAATTAGAAAATCAAGGGAAAATTTTTGGAAAGCCAGAACTACATATTATTGATTTAAAACTACCAGAAGACACAGAAGAAGAACAAGTAATTTTAGAAAGTGCTGAGGTTGAAGCAAAGTTTGTAGCAAATAAAATAAAAGAAATATTAGAAGATGATTATTACGTATATGACAAAAAAGCTGGTTACAGAAAAGCGACATTTAAAGATTTTGTTATACTTTTAAGAACAACTACAAATGTTGCTCCTATTTATGAAATGGAATTAAATAAATTAAATTACCCTGTGTTTACTGATAATAAGAGCAATTATTTTGAAACTCCAGAAATACAAATCATATTATCATTATTAAAAATAATAGATAATCCAAACAATGATATCCCCCTAGTGACAGTACTTAGGTCCCCAATAGGCGGATTTAATGATAATGAATTAATTGCAATAAAGAACAACAATAGGACTAGTTTTTATGAGAATTTAATATCTTTAGAAGAACTAGAAGAAGACTTAAAAAATAAGGTTTCTGATTTTCTAGATATGTTAAAGGACTTTAAAGAAAAACAAGAATATTTAAGCTTAGATGAGTTAATCTGGTATATATATGAAAAAACAGGATTTTATAACTATGTAAGCTTGATGAAAAATGCTAAAACAAAAATAGCAAACTTAAAAATGTTATTTGAAAAGGCAAAAGACTATGAAAATGGTAGTTTTAAAGGTTTATATAATTTTATAAATTTTATTGACAGATTAAGCAAAACTTCAAGTGATATGGGAGCACCAAAACTTCTTGGAGAGAATGACAATGTTATAAGAATAATGAGCATACATAAAAGCAAAGGATTAGAATTTCCAATTGTATTTTTATCAGGGACTGGTAAACAGTTTAACCTTATGGACTTAAATGAAAAACTGTTATTACATCAAGATTTAGGAATTGGAATGCAATATATTGATTATGAAAGAAAAATTGAATACAGCACACTTGCAAAAGAAGCTATAAAGAAAAAAATGAAAAATGAAATACTTTCAGAGGAGATGAGATTGCTTTATGTTGCGCTAACTCGTAGTAGAGAAAAACTTATAATAACAGGTACTGAGAAAGACTTGCAAAAGGCGATAAATAACAAAAAAGACTTGATAAAATTGAATGATTCTAAAAATAATAAAATAGACAAAATTTTATTAAAAAAGGCTAAAACATACCTAGATTGGCTTGAGATGATAGATGAACATGATAAACATTTTAAAGAAACTATAGACATCATATATCATAGTCAAGAAAAGAAAGAAGAAAAAAAGAAAGCTATTAAAGAAACAATAAATCTATCTTCAATACCTGAAATAAAAGTATCGGAGGAAGTAAATCAATTATTAAATTTTGAGTATAAATATAAACTGCTTACACAAATAGAAGGAAAAAGCAGTGTATCAAAAATTGTTGCGGAAAATTCTGAAATAAAAGAAACTCTAAGAACAGAATCATTAAAAAAACCATCATTTTTAAAGGAACAAAAGTTGTCAAAATCTGAAATTGGAAGTGCTATGCACTTAGTTTTGCAAAAGTTGGATTTTAAATCAGATTATTCAATTGTAAGTATTAAAAAATTACTAGAAGAATTGCAATCAAAAGAGATTTTAACAGAAGAAGAAAAAAATGCGGTAGATATTAACAAGATATTTGCATTTACTAAAACAGAGTTATTTAGCAGAATAAAAAATGCAAAATCAGTTTATAAGGAACAGCCATTTTATATAAATAAACCAATCAACGAATTATATGAAACTAGCCTTGATGAAAATGTATTAGTACAGGGAATTATAGACCTATATTTTGTTGATAAAAACGATAAGATAGTGCTTGTAGACTACAAAACGGATTATGTAAAACACAACAGACAAGAATTAGTAAAAAAACATAGACCACAACTAATGATATATAAAGAAGCACTTGAAAAATCATTAAACCAAAAAGTGGATGAAGTGTATATATATTCAACATATTTAGGAGAAGCGGTTTCTATAATTTAAATCAAATCACAATCCGAATAGTATATTTCTGTAAAAAATAAAGAAACTATATTTGTAGGATGGTGGTTTTTTATGATAGATTTTCGTACAGATTTAGCTGATGAAAGACAAGATATTTATAGAAAAATTAATAATATACAAGAGGATATTCCTGGAATAGAAACAGAAAGTCAGGATATTTCAGAAAATATTAGAGTAGGTAGAGTAAAAATTTTAGACGCTCAAGGTGAAAAAAAGCTAGGAAAGCCGGTAGGAACATATATTACAATAGATGTTAAAAAATTAAAAATAGCATCTGATGATGATATTCAAAAAGCTTCAGAAGTAGTGACTGCAGAGCTTACAAAAGTGCTTGAAAAACATATAGATAAGAAAGATGACATATTAGTTGTAGGATTAGGAAATGGTTATGTGACGCCAGATTCATTAGGACCAAAAGTTGTAAAAGAAGTAGATATTACGAGGCATTTTTTAAAATATACTCCTCAATATATCGATCCAAATACAAGACCTGTTTCTGCGGTAGCACCTGGAGTTTTGGGTACAACTGGAATAGAAACAATGGAAATTGTACAAGGTATAGTAGAAAATGTAAAACCAAAATTAGTAATAGTAATAGATAGTTTAGCATCTAAAAGTATAGAAAGGATAAGCAGTACAATTCAAATTGCAGATACGGGAATAGTTCCAGGAGCAGGAGTAGATAATACAAGAAATGAATTAAGCCAAAAAACTTTAGGAATTCCTGTTATTGCAATAGGTGTACCAATGGTTGTAGATTTAGCAACTATTACAGATAATTGTTTAGATATATTTATAGACAATCTACAGAAAGAGTCAAAATCAAATGAAATTTTAAATAGATTAAAAGAACAAAGCAATTATGATGAAATAAAAAGTGCATTATCTATTAAAGAATTTAATATGATAGTAACCCCAAAAGAAATTGATGAACTTATAGAAAACATGAAAGATGTTGTAGTTCGTGGCATAAATTTCGCATTATAATTTGTTTCATTTTCAACAAAAAATATTTCAAAAAAATATTGAATATTCTCCAAATAACTGATAAGATTATTTGGAGAACTTTTTGTTGAACATGAAAGGATAAAAATGAATATAATTGGAATAGATATTGGAACAACACTTGTAAAAATAATTGAAACAAATGAAAATTTAGAAATATTAAATAAAATGACTATAGATAAAACATATACTAAAAACTGCTTAGATATATTTATTGAAAAATTTAATATTGATATAAAAAATATAGGCAAATTAGTTTTAACAGGAATTGGAGCTAATAAAACAAATTTAGATACTAAAAGTATACCCAAAATAATGGTTGATGAAATGGAAGCAATTGCAATTGGTGGAACAATGCTTTCGGGAAAAGAGAATGCACTTATTGTAAGTGTTGGAACAGGTACAGCTTTTGTAAAAGTACGAAAAAAAGAATATATACATTTAGGTGGTACAGGAATTGGCGGAGGAAGTTTTATAAAACTTTGCAATGCAATTATACATATTGATGATATGAGTAAAATACAAACTTTATTAAACAAAGGAACCTTAGAAAATGTAAATCTAAATATTGGAGATATTACAGAAAAAGAAACTAAAACATTACTAAAAGACATAACTGCTGTAAATTTAGGAAAATTAAGTAATGAAACAAAGAAAGAAGACATTGCTTTAGGCTTACTGAACATGATTGTAGAAACAATTGGTATGATGGCTGTATTTTCTGTACAAAATAAAGAATGTAAAGATGTTGTTATAACAGGAAGTTTTACAAAATTTCCAAAAGCAGAAGAATATTTTAAAAGGATAGAAACAATACAAGACATCAATTTTATAATACCTAAAAATGCTGAATTTGCAACAATTCTAGGAGCTGTTAAAAAAGTATTTGACAAATAAAAATTTTTAATAGATAATAAACATATTATGATAAATAGACATAGGATAAATTAAAGAAAAAACAAAGGAGGTACATTTATTATGTACATATTTAATAAAATAAAAGTTAATCCACAACTTCCAAAACCAATAAAGGAATTAGATACAATTTCTAATAATTTATGGTGGTCTTGGAATACAGAATTTTTAAAAATATTTAAAAATATAGATATTGATTTGTGGGAAAAGTGCGAAAAAAATCCTGTGAAATTTTTAAGATTAGTAGATCAAGAAAAATTAGAAAAAGCAGCAACAGATGAAGAAATTTTAAAGCAATACAAAATAAATTTAGATAATTTTAATAATTATATGCAAAGTAAAAATACTTGGTTTAACAAAAATTATCCAAACAATCAAGAAGATGTAATTGCATATTTTTCAGCAGAATTTGGATTGGATGAAACAGTTCCAATTTATTCAGGGGGACTTGGAATTCTAGCTGGTGACCATTTAAAATCATCAAGCGACTTAGGAATACCACTTGTTGCAATAGGCCTACTATATAAACATGGATATTTTAAACAAAAAATTGATAAAAATGGAAATCAACAAACGATATTTACAAACATAGATTTTGACAATTTACCTATTAAACCGTTAAAAAAGAAAACAGGAGAAGATTTCATAATAAATATAAAGTGGCCTAAAGGAACTTTATATATAAAGCCTTGGAAGGTAAATGTGGGTAGAGTTACACTATATTTATTAGATACAGACATTGATGAAAACAAAGTAGAAGATAGAAATATAACACTTGAATTATATGGTGGAGATCAAGATATGAGAATAAGACAAGAAATTGTCTTAGGAATAGGTGGCGTAACACTTCTTAAAGAACTTGGTATTAACCCTACTGTATACCATATGAATGAAGGCCATTCCGCATTTTTAATATTACAAGCAATAAGAAATATAATTAAAGAAAAAGAAGTATCATTTAATATTGCAAGAGATATAGTAAGTTCAAAAACAATATTTACAACCCATACACCAGTACCTGCAGGAAATGATATATTCCCTGTAGAATTAGTAAAAAAATATTTTAATAAGTATTGGGAATATTTAGGGATAACAGAAGAAGAATTCTTACAGTTAGGGATGAATCCTAAAGATACAAGTAATTCAACATTTAACATGGGAATTTTGGCATTAAAAATTGCAGGAAAGAAAAATGGAGTAAGTAAACTTCATGGAGCTGTTTCAAGAGAACTCTTTGGAGATATTTGGACTAATATTTCTTCAAACGAATCACCAATTACCTATGTGACAAATGGAGTGCATACATGCTCGTGGCTTGCACCAAACTTAAAAGAATTATACAATGAATATTTAGAGCCATTTTGGCAAGACAAAATATATTTAGAAGATACATGGAAAAAGATAGAAAAAATACCAGATGAAAGACTTTGGAAAGAACATCAGATAAGAAAAGAAAAGCTATTACTAAAAGCATCTGAAAATGTAACAAAACGATTAAAAGAAAATGGTGCGTCTTATGAAGATATAAAACAAATAACATCAAAACTAAACCCAAATGCTTTAACAATAGGATTTGCAAGAAGATTTGCAACATATAAAAGAGCTACATTAATATTCAAAGATTTAGAAAGAATTACTCAAATTTTAAATGATGAAAAAAGACCTGTACAGTTAATATTTGCAGGGAAAGCTCATCCAAAGGATATTGAAGGACAAAAATTAATAAAAAGAATTCACGAAATATCAATGATGCCACAATTCAAAGGTAAAATTATATTACTTGAAAACTACAATATGAGTATTGCAAGACATTTAGTTTCAGGAGTGGATGTATGGCTTAACAACCCAAGAAGACCAATGGAGGCATCTGGAACTAGTGGAGAAAAAGCATCTATTAATGGTGTTATAAATTTCAGCATATTAGATGGATGGTGGGCCGAAGGATACAATCAAAAAAATGGATGGTCAATAGGAACAAATGAAGAATATGATTCGTATGAAGAGCAAGATAAAGCAGATAGTGAAAGCATATATAATGTCTTAGAACAAAAAATCATTCCGACATATTATGACAAAGATGAAAATGGCATATCAAAAAAATGGCTACAATATATGAAAAATTCAATAATGGATACAGGCTGGAATTATAGCACAGCAAGAATGCTTACAGATTATACAAATAAACTATATATGCCACTTGCAAATATTACAAAAAAATATTATAGCGACCTTACAAATGTTACAGAATATAATAGAGTAAGAAATGATATTATGAATAGTTGGGATGATATTGTAATTACACAAGAAAACAATTTAGATAATATTACTTTAGATGCTGGTAGAACGATAGAGGTAACATGTAATGTTAAATTGCCAAATATTTCGGCGGAAAATATCGAAGCACAAGTGTATTATGGTCAAATTTTAGAAAATGGTATAGTTGATAATGTAAGTATAATTCCAATGGAATTAGTAGAAGAAGATTTAGAAAAGAAAATATATAAATACAAAGCAAAAATTGATTTAAAAACTGGTGGAAATTATGGATATACATTTAGAGTAATGCCAAAACATGAAATGCTTTTAGATTCTGCTAATTGGAATCTTGTAAAGTGGATTACAAAATAATAAGGTAGCCTAAAAATTAGAAAGGAATATGATTAAAATGAGAAAAACTAAGATAGTATGTACTTTAGGACCTGCAACAGATAATGAAGAAGTATTAAAAGACTTAATGCTTGCAGGAATGAATGTTGCAAGAATAAATTTCTCGCATGGAAATTATAAAGATCAAGAAGAAAGAATAAATCTATTCAAAAGAGTAAGGAATAATCTAAAACTACCTATACCACTACTTTTAGATACACAGGGACCAGAAATAAGAATAGGTAAATTTATAGATGGAAAAATAATTTTAGAACCAGGTGATACATTCACACTTTCAAACAAAGAAATAGACGGAGATAAATCAAAAGTAAGTATTACTTATAAAAATTTATATAAAGAAATCGAAATTGGAAGAACTATACTCATAAATGATGGTTTAATTGAATTAGAAGTAATTGGTATTGAAGATGAAGATATTATTTGCAAAGTAATTAATGGAGGTCCATTAACAAATAGAAAGAGTATAAATATCCCAGATTTTAAAGTAAATCTACCAGGTATTACTGAAAAAGATATTGCAGATATTAAATATGGAATTGAAGCAGGGTTTGATTATATTGCGGCATCTTTTGTTAGAAAACCAGAGGATGTATTAGAAATAAGAGAAGTTTTACAACAAAATAATGGAGAACATATAAAAATTATATCAAAAATAGAAAACAGAGAAGGTATAGATAATTTTGATAAGATATTAGATGTATCAGATGGTATAATGGTAGCAAGGGGAGATTTGGGGGTAGAAATACCTATAGAAGAAGTGCCAATATATCAAAAACAATTTATAAAGAAGACATATTCACAAGGAAAACCAGTTATAACAGCAACTCAGATGTTAGAATCTATGATAAAAAGTCCAAGACCTACAAGAGCAGAAGTTAGTGATATTGCAAATGCTATATATGACGGAAGTAGTGCAATAATGCTATCACGGAGAAACAGCAACAGGAGATTATCCGGTAGAATGTGTGAAAACAATGGAACGTATAGCTGTAGCTATAGAAGATTCAATTAAATATTGGAAAAGATTTAAAAGAAGAGAATATGATATGACAGACAAAAGCTATGAGTTTAACATGAATTATGCGGTTGCAACAACAGCAATGAACATAGATGCAAAAGCAATTGTTGCATATACTAAAACTGGTGATACTCCTAAAATGGTATCAAGCTTTGGTGTAGAATGTCCAATATTTGCAATAACACAAGATGAAATTACATACAGACAACTAGGACTTTGCTTTGGAATTATACCTAAATTATTTGAACCTCAACCAAGTATTGATGAGTTGCTTAGCAAAGGTGTAGACAAATTAATTGAAGAAAAATTCTTAGTAAAAAAAGATAAAGTTGTTGTAGCTGGTGGGAAAGAAATACTAGAAAAATATTTAGATAACAAAATGTCTACAAACGCCGTAATTGGAGGAATTTTAGAAATATAAACAAGGAGAACTAAAATGGAAGATAAACAAGATATAGTTGACCAAATTGAAGGAAGAAATAGCGTATTAGAATTATTGGAATCAGACAAAGACATAAACAAAATATTTGTACAAAAAGGAGAAAAACATGGTTCAATAAATAAAATTATATCAATGGCAAAAGAAAAAAAAGTAGTTTTAGTTGAAGTTGATAAACAAAAATTAAATATTATGTCGAAAACAGAAAATCATCAAGGTGTAATAGCAATTGTACCACCATTTAATTATTGTGAAGTAGATGATATTTTAAATTTTGCAAAAGCTAAAAAAGAGGCTCTATTTATATTAATATTAGATGGAATAGAAGACCCACATAATTTAGGTTCTATAATTAGGACAGCAGAAACTGCGGGAGTTCATGGAATTATAATTCCTAAAAGAAGAGCATGCAATGTAAATAGTACAGTTTATAAAATATCCTCAGGTGCAGTAGAACATATGTTAATTGCAAGAGTAAATAATATTACTGATACAATTAAATATTTAAAAGAAAATGATGTTTGGATTTATGGAACAGATATGGAAGGAGAAACTTTATACTATAATCAAGATTATAAATCTGCTTGTGGAATTGTAATTGGAAGCGAAGGATTTGGAATGAGCAGGTTAGTAAAAGAAAATTGTGATGTCTTAGTTAAAATTCCAATGAAAGGTAAAATTACATCTCTAAATGCTTCAGTTTCCGCCGGAATTGCAATGTATGAAGTAGTAAAACAAAGATTAAATTAAAACATGTATCAAATTAGAAAAAACATGCAAAATATAAAGAGGAATACTTGAAAAGTATTCCTCTTTGATATACAATATGCTATGAAAAAATATCATAAAATTAAAAATAAGGAGGATTTTTTATGTCAATAAAAGTTGGAATCAATGGATTCGGAAGAATTGGAAATTTAGCTTTTCAAGCAGCTTTAGAAAAGGAAGGAGTAGAAGTTATTGCTATAAATGACCCATTCATAGAAGCAGATTATATGGCATACATGATGAAATATGACACAATTCATGGAAAATTTGATGGAGAAGTTAAAGCAGAAAATGGTAATTTAATAGTAAATGGAAAAGAAATAAAAGTATATAATGAAATGAACCCTAAAAACATACCTTGGGGAAATGATGGAGTAGATTATGTTCTAGAATGTTCTGGAGTATTTACAACATTAGAAAAAGCACAAGCTCATATAGATGCAGGAGCTAAAAAAGTAATAATAAGTGCACCATCAAAAGATGCACCAATGTTTGTAATGGGTGTAAACAATGACAAATATGACCCAAGTATGAATATTATATCAAATGCATCTTGCACAACAAACTGTTTAGCACCACTTGCAAAAGTAATAAACGATAAATTTGGAATAAAAGAAGGATTAATGACAACAGTACATTCAATTACAGCAACACAAAAAACAGTAGATGGAGCATCTAAAAAAGATTGGAGAGGTGGAAGAGCAGCATCATACAACATTATTCCATCATCTACAGGAGCAGCAAAAGCAGTAGGAAAAGTAATACCAGAATTAAATGGTAAATTAACAGGTATGGCATTTAGAGTACCAACAATAGATGTTTCAGTTGTAGATTTAACATGTAATTTAGAAAAACCAGCAACTTATGAAGAAATCTGTGAAGCTGTAAAATGTGCTTCTGAAAATGAATTAAAAGGAATATTAGAATATGTTGATGAACCACTTGTATCATCAGACTTTATACATGATGCTCATACTTCAATATTTGATGCAAAAGCAGGTATTCAATTAACAGATACATTTGTAAAATTAGTAGCATGGTATGACAATGAATGGGGTTATTCAAATAAATTAGTTGATTTAGCAATATATATTTCAAACAAATAACTAATATAAACTCTAGGAGGAAATTTTATGAATAAAAAAACAATCAAAGATATTGATGTAAATGGGAAAAGAGTTCTTGTAAGATGCGATTTTAATGTTCCATTAGATAAAGAAACAGGAGAAATTACAAATGATTTAAGAATAAAAGCAGCAATACCTACAATTCAATATTTATTAGATCATAATGCAAAAGTAATTTTATGCTCACATCTTGGAAAGCCTAAGGGAGAAGTAAAGAAAAGTCTCTCATTAAAACCAGTAGCAGAAAAACTTTCTGAATATTTAGGTTTTGAAGTAAAACTTGCGAAAGACATAGTGGGAGAATCTGCTAAAGAATTAGTTGCTAATTTAGAAGAAGGAAAAGCAATATTGCTTGAAAATGTTAGGTTTGATGCAAGAGAGGAAGAAAATAATACTGAATTTTCTAAAGAATTAGCAAGTCTTGCAGATATATATGTAAATGATGCTTTTGGTACAGCTCATCGCGCACACAGCTCTACTGCTGGCGTTGCTGAATTTCTGCCATCAGTTGCAGGATTTTTGATAGAAAAAGAAGTACAAATGTTAGGAGATAAATTAAATAATCCTCAAAGACCATTTGTTGCAATACTTGGAGGAGCAAAGGTTTCTGACAAGATTAAAGTGATAGAAAATCTACTTACAAAAGTAGATACTATAATTATTGGCGGAGGAATGACATATACTTTCTTAAAAGCAATGGGGTATGAAATTGGAAACTCAATTTGTGAACTAGATAGAATAGATATTGCAAAAGAAACATTAGAAAAAGCCAAAAATGCTGGAGTAAAATTAGTATTTCCAAAAGATACAGTTTGTGCAGATGAATTTAAAAATGATGCAAATCAAAAGGTTGTTCCATCTACAAATATTCCAGAAGGTTACCAAGGCTTAGATATTGGACCTGAAGCTATCTTAGAATTTACAGAAATTCTAAAAAATGCTAAAACAGTTATGTGGAATGGTCCTTTGGGTGTATTTGAATTTGAAAATTTTGCTAAAGGAACAAATGCAATAGCAAAAGTATTATCTGAAATTGATGCAGTAACTGTAGTAGGTGGTGGAGATTCTGTCTCTGCCATTGAAAAAGGTGGATTTTCAAATAAAATAACTCATGTATCAACAGGTGGTGGAGCATCACTAGAATTTTTAGAGAGCAAACCACTTCCAGGAATTGAATGTTTAGATAATAAATAAAAAAGGAGAATAAATGAGAAGAAAAATAATTGCAGGTAATTGGAAAATGAATAAATTACCAAATGAAGCTTTAGACTTTATTACAGAATTAGAACCACTTGTTAAAAATTCTGAAAATGAAATAGTATTATGCGTTCCATATATTGATTTGTTTTATACTTTACTAAATGCTCAAGGAACAAATATAAAAATCGGAGCACAAAATATGCATTGGGAAAAAGAAGGTGCATATACAGGAGAAATATCTTCAGAAATGCTAAAAGCAATTGGGGTAGAATATGTAATTATAGGACATTCTGAAAGAAGAAAATATTTTAATGAAACAGATGAAGATGTTAATAAAAAAATAATAAAAGCATTAGAAGTAGGATTAAAACCCATAGTGTGTGTTGGGGAAACACTAGAAGAAAGAGAAAATCACAAAGAAAAAGAGGTAATAAAAAATCAAATAGAAAAAGCCTTTAAAAATATAAAAGATATTTCTAATGTGATTATTGCTTATGAGCCAATTTGGGCTATTGGAACAGGAAAAACAGCAACAAGCGAAGATGCAAATGAAATAACTAAATTCATTAGAGAAGAAATTTTAAAAATATATGGAAAAGATGTAGCAGATTGTGCTATAATCTTATACGGTGGAAGTGTAAAACCTAGTAATGCAAAAGAGCTATTTGAAATGTCTGACATAGATGGTGGTCTAATAGGTGGTGCAAGTCTAAACGCAAAAGATTTTGCTAATATTGTAAACTATAATATTTAGAGCAGAATTTATCGAAGGAAGATGAGGAAAAAGATAGTATGAACAATAAAAATATGATGCTTATGATTTTAGATGGGTTTGGTATAAACGAGCGTGAACAAGGCAATGCAATAAAAATGGCCAATACTCCAAACTTAGATAGACTAATGAAAACATATCCAACATCAACAATTGCTACTTCTGGAAGATCTGTTGGATTAGATGATGGACAAATGGGGAATTCAGAAGTAGGACACATAAATATAGGAGCAGGAAGAGTAGTATTTCAAGAATCTACTAAAATAACAAAATCAATTGAAGATGGAGACTTTTTTAATATACCAGAATTAACTGGAGCAATAGAACATTGCAAAAAGCACAATTCAAAATTACATATAATGGGATTAGTTTCTGATGGTGGAGTACATTCAAAAATGAGACATCTATATGCTATTTTAGAATTAGCTAAGAGAAAAGATTTTGAAGATGTATATATTCACTTTTTTGCAGATGGTAGAGATACTCCTCCAACATCAGGAGAAAATTATGCAGCAGATTTGATTAATAAATTACAAGAAAAAGAACTAGGTAAAATTGCAACGATTATGGGTAGATATTATGCAATGGATAGAGATAAACGCTGGGAAAGAATAAAAAAAGCTTATGATGCTATTGTTTATGGAAAAGGAGAAATTGCAACTTCAACAATAAATGCAATTGAAGCTTCTTATCAAAAAGAAATTTTTGATGAGTTTATTGAACCTACTGTTATTGTAAATAACGGAGAGCCTGTTGCAACAATTGAAGACAATGATTCGGTAATTTTCTTTAACTTTAGACATGATAGAGGAAGAGAAATGACTCGTGCAATAAACGATCCAGATTTTAAAGAATTTGAAACGAAGAAATTTAAAAACCTATATTATGTATGTATGACAGAATATGATAGCTCAATAAAAAATGTCCATATTGCTTTTAAACCTACAAAAATAAATAATACTTTTGGAGAATATATAAGCAGTAAAGGACTAAAACAACTAAGAATAGCAGAAACAGAAAAGTATGCACATGTAACATTTTTCTTTAATGGTGGAACAGAAGAAAAGCAATATGAAGGAGAAGACAGAATTTTAATTCCATCACCAAAAGTTGCAACTTATGATTTACAACCGGAAATGAGCATACATGAAGTAACAGAAAAAGTAATAAATGCAATTCATTCTAATAAATATGATGCAATTATATTAAATTTTGCCAACCCAGATATGGTAGGGCATACCGGAAATATAGAAGCTGCTATCAAGGCAGTAGAAGAAGTAGATAATGCAGTAGGAAAGGTTGCACAAGCAATAGAAGAAGAAAATGGTATTCTTATTATTACAGCAGACCATGGAAATATTGAGCAGATGATTGATTATACAACAGGAGAGCCATATACAGCACATACAACAAACTTAGTACCATGTATATTAATTGGAATGGAAAATGCTGAATTAAAGAATGGGAAATTAGCTGATTTAGCACCAACAATGTTAGATATATTAGGATTAGAAAAACCAGAAGAAATGACAGGGGAATCGCTAATTATAAGGAAGAATAGTTAATAATTAATTTTATTATAAATAAATTTTAAGGAGGATTTATGAAAGATTTTTTAGGAATTGAACAAGTAAAAGCTTTAGAAATATTAGATTCTAGAGGAAACCCAACTGTGCAAGTTGAGGTAATTACAGAAGATGGATCAAATGGTGTTGCAATGGTACCATCTGGAGCATCTACAGGTAGTTTTGAAGCTGTTGAGTTAAGAGACGGAGATAAATCAAGATATTTAGGAAAAGGTGTTTTAAAAGCAGTAGAAAATGTAAATGAAATTATAGCAAAAGAAATTGAAGGAATGAATGTCTTTGACCAAACAGCTATTGATAAAAAATTAATAGAAATAGATGGAACAGAAAACAAAGCAAAATTGGGAGCAAATGCAACTCTTGGAGTTTCACTTGCAGTAGCAAGAGCAGCAGCAAATGCTTTAGGTATGAGCTTATATAAATATATAGGGGGAGTAAATGCAAAAACAATGCCTATTCCAATGATGAACATTATGAATGGCGGAAAACATGCAGATAGTACATTAAGTGTACAAGAATTTATGATTATGCCAATTGGAGCAAAAACTTTTTCTGAATGTGTAAGAATGTGTGCAGAAGTATATCACAATTTGAAAAAAGTATTAAAAGAAAGGGGATTAGCAACAGCTGTAGGTGATGAAGGCGGATTTGCACCAAATGTAAAAGATGAAAAGGAAGCATTAGATACAATAGTAGAAGCAATAAGAAAAGCTGGATACAAACCAGGAGAAGAAATCTCATTAGCATTAGACTTAGCTGCAACAGAAATGTATGATGAAGCTAAAAAAATAGGAAAAGATGGATATTATTATTTCTGGAAAATTGATGAATTAAAAACAGTTGATGAAATGATAGACTTTATGGAAGATTTAGTAAATAATTATCCAATCATTTCAATTGAAGATGGTTTAGCAGAAGAAGATTGGGACGGATGGAAAAAGCTAACAGATAGATTAGGTGGAAGAGTACAAATTGTTGGAGATGACTTATTTGTAACAAATATTAATAGATTACAAAAAGGCTTAGATACAAAAACAGCAAATAGCATTTTAATTAAATTAAATCAAATAGGAACATTAACAGAAACATTAGATGCAATAGAATTAGCAAAAAGAAATGGATATACAGCAGTTGTATCACATCGTTCTGGAGAAACAGAAGATACTACGATAGCAGATGTCGTTGTTGCAACAAATGCAGGTCAAATAAAGACAGGAGCACCTTGCAGAACAGATAGAGTTGCAAAATACAATAGATTATTAAATATTGAAGCAGAACTTGGAGATGTAGCAATATATCCACATGAATTAAAATAATTAGAATTTAGAGTTTAGACGTTAGAAATTAGAAAAAATCTAACTTCTAAACTCTAATATCTAAAATATAAATTGGGGTGTCGCCAAGTGGTAAGGCATCGGACTCTGACTCCGACATTCCGTAGG
>OLSB01000924.1_pt1 | contig 31948 bp, 32 predicted proteins | sample 1672071 | NCBI WGS metagenome assembly OLSB01 (sample SAMEA3136642, study PRJEB25190) | human gut metagenome | biome: human gut; feature: human-associated habitat; material: faeces | place: Austria | collected 2013 | reverse complement strand
TCTTTATCTAAATATTTTAACTTATTGATACATGCATTAGCCATGTAACTTTGAAATAATTTATTGTTTGTGTTTTTATATTTGTCGAAGAAATATAATACATCTAAGGCTTTTTTGTTTTCTTTTTTGGCATCACTATTTCTTGTGATACTGTTATTAGTTTGGACATACATATATCCACTGTAAGGTATTGATTTAACTTTTTTGGCATTAATAATCATATATGGTATTAATCCTAGGTCTTCATGATATTTATTTTTTTCAAAATAATAATTGTTATCAATCATATAATCTTTTTTTATTATATATTGTTGAGACATTTCAAACATAAGACGTGAATCAATTAGTTTTTTAAATGCTTGTTCTCCATTACTTTCAAATGATATATTATTTATTACTTCTTCTTTATTATCATATACTAGGGTATATCCTATTTTCAACATATCTTCATCATTTAGATTTTTATCTATTATTTTTAAGAAGTCATTTTGAATATAATCATCACAGTCAACGAAAATTAGATACTTTCCTTTGGATTTTTTTATTCCGTTATTTCTAGCTAAACTTAAGCCCATGTTATCTTGGTTAATAACAACTATTCTTTTATCGTTTTTATATTTATTAATTATGTTTATGCTGTTATCAGTAGATCCGTCGTTGATAACAATAACTTCATAGTTATTACCAGTTTGTTTTAATATACTATCTAAGCATTTAACTATATATTTTTCTCCATTGTAGCATGGTACTATAAAACTATATTTAATCATTTTTACCACCTATAATATCTTCTATTTTTTTTATGTTTTCTTTGTTATATTCATTTATGTTAAATTTCTTAACTTTTAATTTTTTTTCAAAATAAGAGACAATGTTATTATATATATCCTCACTATCTTTCTTACATATTTGGGCATAATCTTTGATGTGTAGACTACCTGAAGTAACATCTATTGTGGTAATGATATTTTTATTTAAAGTTAATGCTTCAAGATAAACAACGGGGAAGCCTTCGTAATTAGATACTAAAATAATGGCATCGCTTTGTTTTATATAAGGATATGGGTTGTTTTTTTTGCCTAGCATGGTTACATAGTTTTTAATATCATATTCTTCTATTATTTGTTCATATTTATTTTTATCAGGTCCATCACCTATTAACCACAAATGAATATCTTTATTATTTTCTTTAATCATTTTCATGGTTTTAAATAATCTACTTAAACATTTGCTTTCTTCTTCTAGTCTTCCTACATATACTAGATTATTTTTTTTGTTAAATAGTTTTTCTTTGGTTTTAGTTTTTTCTTCTATTTCTTTATAATTAATTAGGTTATTTATAACTATTGTTTTTTCTTTTAAATTAGGATATATTTTAGTAAAATTATTTTTTGCTTCATCAGATACAAATACTATGTGTTTAAATTTATTTATTTTGAGTTTGTTGAAGAAATTTTTAGTTTTGTTAATGTCATTTTTATACAATAGTAAGTAATCACTGTGAACCCATAGAATGTTATTTTTTGAGGCGTATCTGGTTATAATTGAAGATGGTATATCATATGTTGCATAACATATGGAAGTATCATATTTGTGATAATTAAGGATACAAGTTAGTATGATTTTTAGTCTATTAATTATCTTTCTAACTATAATATTACCACTTTTAAGTACTTTATAATATTTAATGTTTATGTTTTTATCAATATTATAAAATACATTTTTATCTTGCAATATTAAATCGATTTGATATTTATTATAATCAAACTCACTTAGTAAATTAACTAAAGCTTTTTCAATACCTCCTATACCTAAATTGTAAGAGGTAAATAGTATTTTTTTCATTTTTTCACCTGAACATTCTATATATAGTTATATAACTCTTTGATAGTATTTTATTACATTCGATTATTTTTTTTATTTTATTTTTTTGATAATATTTATTTTTTCTCCAATTAGGGAAATGATTATTTAAATAGTCATAGGCATTATTTATAAAATGTATGGCATCTTTATAGTTAATTTGATATTTTTGCTTTATAATATACATGGTTAATATTTTAATAAAATAATACTCTATTTCTTCGTAACTGGTTTTTAAATAGCCTTCTTGGACAAAATAACAATAATGTTTGTCTAGTATATCTAGGATGTCAAAAATTTTTTTATCTACTGTGGTGGTTTCGCTTTTACCACGAATTAAGTAGTAATTATAATAATTGTTTAGTTTGCCAATATTGTTTGCTTCACATAAGATGTATGGTAAAATAGCAAAATCTTCATATTTGCATTTAGGAAATTTATATTTATTAAAGATTTCTTTTTTGAATAGTTTATTCCAAGGAGCATAGTTAATATTAAATAATAATGTGCTATCTTTTTTCATGTTGGTGATGTTATTATAAGGAATATCTATTTTTTGAATGTTATTTTTGTCTTCATATACTTGATAATAGTTCCATATTAAGAGGTCTAGATTGTTTTTTTTCACATAGTTATAGGCATCTAAGTAGGTATTAGTATCTACATAATCATCACTGTCAACAAATGCTAGATATTCACCATTTGCTTTTTTTATACCAAAATTTCTTGTTTCTCCAATGCCATGATTAGTTCTTTTAAAGTATTTAATTTTTTTATTAGATAAATATTTTTGCATAATGGTATCGCTTGTATCTGTGGAGCCATCATTGATTACGATTATTTCAATTTCTTTTAGAGTTTGATTGATTAGGCTATCAATACATTTTTCTAAGTATTTTGAAGTGTTGTAAACTGGTACAATAACACTAACTTTTATCATACATATCACACTCGCTTAATTTAATTATACAAAACAATATATTAAAAAACAAGTATTAATGTGGGTTTATAAGATAATAGTGTTAATTTGTATCAAAAATTACTTTTTTTAGAATCAATTCGTGAGTTAAATTTTTTTATTTTTAAGAATATTTTTTACATAAAATATACAAATAATAATGTTGAAGTATTAGATAATTATATTAAGTGTTTTTAATAAAAAAAGACCACTGCTGGAATAGTGATCAAGTGAAAAATTCCTAATTTAAAGTTCGGTAAACTTAAATAATTATAACAAAGTATAATTTTGGAGATTTCTCGTATTTAATTATATCACCAATTAGGGATTTCTACAAGAAAGTTGGTGAAATAATGGCAGTTTACAAAGATCCTAAGCCTACTAAGAATGGTAGGGCTTGGTATTTTAAGTTTAGCTATAAAGATGCATTTGGTGCTACTAAACAATATAGATCTAAAAGATATTTAACTAAAAAGGACGCATCTGATGCAGAAAGAATGTTTTTAGTTACTTCTACTGATAAAGTTGAAGATAACAATATGACATTTAAAGATTTATATGATGACTTTAGAATGCATAACGATGAAATAATGAAAGATACCACTAAGTATGGTTATGATAATAATGAAAAGTTTATAGAGTGTTTCTTTACTGTTAAATTGAAAGATTTTAATATTATGCAATTCATGTTTTCTAGATTTTCAGATATCCCACTTTCTCCAATAAGTTCATATGTAAAACCTAAGTCATCAGACCATCCATATTGGCTTAAACCCCAAGTATTAATTTTTGACTGATATTTACTATCCATGTATTTATGAACTTTCAACATTTCTTCAATATTTTTATTGTTTAAAACATCTTTTATTGAATTAATATCTTCATCAATATCTCTCTTCATTTGATTAACTTTACTCATACAAAACCTCCTATACTGCGACTGGTACTATTTCCTTAACAATTTCTGCAATGCATTTCATTATTTCTTCATAATCAATGTCATTTGCATATTCATATTTTTTCTTATATGAATCCCATCTATTTTTAATAATCTCACTGTCTTTTAATATTGCTACAACTTCTTCAATATTTCCAGTATAATCTCTCTTTTCAAATGTTTTATCTACTGCCTTACGCAAATCATCTATTTTAACGTCATTCCAACCCTTAGTATATATCAAATATAAGTCATAATAATCTCTTATTCTACTATTAGCTTCAGCTCTTCTTAAAATTGTTTCTAGCTTTTCTGCAATTACAGTTTCAATATTATATGACCATACATTTACATAACTATCCCCTAATATTGGGCGGTATTTATATACAATAGGTTTGGGTGTTATAGGATCTCCTGTTGCGATATCAATTTGAAAATTTTCTCTAATTGTATCTACCTTTACATTTAAAATAACTCTAAAGCCACCATATTGATCTTCTTCTCGTATGTTACCTATCTCTATGAAGCTTATCAAAGCACCATCATTAATATCTATTGCAATAATAGATTTAATCATCTTTTCAACATTTTCTTTAGTAAAATTAGCATCTTTTATTGCAGTATCTATATCTTTAGTAGATCGGCTTTCTAATCCAAATAACGTACTTAAATAGAAGCCTCCTTTTAAAATAAAATTATCACGATACTTACTTACTGCTAATCTTTCTATAAATCTATCATACATATATAAACGAAGTAATGTATTAAAATCCAAGTTTCGTTTAACAGCTATATTTTTTAAGTTATCTTTTACTTGCATACTATTCATACATCATACTCATAAAATTCATAACTTCTTCTTTTATACCAAACATATCGGCATACTTTGAAAGTTTTATTAGATCATTGTCCTTTCTTTTAAGATATTCTTTAGTTGCATATTTAACATGCTCTATATCCATTCTTTTTTTAGAACGAATTATGTCACAAATACATCTTTCCACATCATAAACTCTTACTTTATTACCCTGTGGTGTTTTAGCTTCTGTGACACCTATATCATAGAACTTATCATCTACATAAAAAACGTTATGCTTTTTTAGCTTAGGATTATTATATTTTTTTGTAACAGTTATATCAAAAGAACTATCTGGTGCTTTAATTGAAAGATTATGAAAATAAAGTGCCGTCATATGAGAATAAATTATTTTTGGAGTACTTACACTAAGTACATAATATACATCCTCGATCTTAGCTGAATCTATATAAATTCCTTTAGCCACTTTTTCTATCATATTCTTTTTAGTCATGATAGATAGATAATTTCTGCTTATATCAAAATCTTCGAGTTCTTTTGCAGTGATATATCCATTATTTCTTTCCATAAGTTTTTGAATGATTTCTATATTACTTTCGTTTATAAACTCCTCTTTTGTCATAAAATCCATAATTTCACCTCTTTGTTCATTCATACGGACATTATACCATTTATCCGTATTATTGTCAATATGATAAAAACTGATAAATTAAGCATTTTCAGTTTAATTGTCAAAAAGTAGATTATTTTCATTGAGAATTTTTGCCACTTTCGGCACTTTTCTTAAATGAACTATTTTTTAAAACTCATTTTTTTGTACCTAAAATTATTTTGACAACACTGATGCCTCGCAAACCCTTATAAAATGGGCATAAAAAAAGATTCTTTTTGAATCTTTATTTTACTATCCAAGCATTAGGTAAATGTCTACCTCCATCGCCTTCTTGGGTTGAAGGGGTACTTATGTATTTACCATTTGCATACATTATTGCTGAGTTTCCTCCATCAAGGTTGCTGGCATTGTAGGCTCCATATTTAAGTAATAAAGTGGCTATTTGTTTCATGCTCATGCCTATTATGCCTTTGTTATATTGTCTTCCATCACTTACAAGAAGAAGTACTATGCCATCTTTTCTTTGGGCTATCGCTGTTCTTTGGGCTTTGCCCCAGCCTCCATCACCTTTAATATCGGCCATTTTACCATTTACTATTAGGAATGGACCAAATTCCATGCCTTGTACCATGCCTGCTTTGATTGCAACGGTTGCCGTGTCATTGATTAGCATTAATACACCATCTTCATTAAAGCCAACGATGCCTCCACCATAATAAGGTTTGCCTACATTTGAAGCAATTCTTCCGTCCATAATAACGGCTCCTGAAGGTATCTTAGTATAATTTTTCCCATAGGTATAACCGCTTGCATTAATGGCTATTTTGGCATTATTTTCTTCGGCAATTTCATCTATTTTTTGTTTACCTGAATTACTAGAACTTACTAGATGGACTCTTTTGGAATCATATATTACGGCAATATAAGCTTTGTATCCATCTTCTTCTACTGTAATTATTTTATATAAGTCATTGCCTTTGTCCCTTTTTAGTACTTGTTCTTCATAGATAGAAGAATAATGACCTGTGTCCACTAATTTAGTAAAATCTATCTTGGTTGGATCTGTGCTATCTTCTAATTCAATTACTTTATTACTGTTTAATACTTCTTTAATTGTTTTATTTGAATAAAATGTTCTGGCTATGTACTTGTGGCTCATCGTGGGCATGGCATTAGTAATTAAGAAATCTCTAATACCAAAAAATGGAACGTAAAAAGTAATCAAGCATATTATTGCAAATATATCTAATATTATAAAGGTTATAACCCATTTCTTAGTACTTTTTCTAAACACATTATCACTTCCCAATTTCGTACTTATTATCTATTTTACCAGTTCCTTTTAGTATTTTTAAATTGCTATCTAAATATAATACTGGTCTAATTTTATATTTAGAAGTAATATTATCACCATATATTTTTTTATCTTTATCAATAACAAATATTGTATTATCCATGTTATCACTTAATCCATTTAAGGTAAAATTATCTTCATAATCATTAATAAACAATTCTCCTACTTGATATAATCCTACATAGGTGTTAATTTTGCTTTCAAATGTATGTTTATAGCTATAATCGTCTGTTTTGAAGCTTCCTATATAGAAATATCCTTTTTTTAGGTAATCTTTATTTTCTAACGATTCATAGAATGTATTATTTAGATAGTAACCAATATTGTTTTTAGAATTAATGTCGAAGATGTTATTTTTTGTGTTGAATACTTTTTTTACTATATTATTATCTTCTTCAATGTATCCTTCCATGGCGATTTTCATAACATTTTTATCTTTTTCTATTATTCTATAAGTATTATTGCTGTAAGTTAGATATTCTCCTACACTAGCATCATATAAGGTGTTAACGGTTTTGTTTTCAAATGTATAAGGATTTTCTTTGCTTCCATCTCCTGATACTATTGTGTTACCTTTTAATGTGATAACTGGTCTTATTCCAAGTATATCTCTTTCGTTGGAGGTTGTTATGCCACCTTTATCAAAGACATAGTATGCAGAATCTGTACTATTAGTACTGGTCCAATAATAACTATTATTATTTAAGTAGCTATCATTTGCTAAGGCTCTTACATATTCGTAAGCACTTATTGTACTAATTAAATTGCTATTATCAAGTTTTTTACAGGTTGTTTTTTTTATGTCATTAACTATATCTTTACAGGTATAAGTGTTAGTTAAATATTTATCTGTATCTTCTAGTGAATAATAGAATATTCCTTCATTTTTGTTTCCAATATTTAACCACTTATTAATTAATGAATTATTAAAATTATATTCGTCTCCATAGGATAAACTAGTTTGTACATCTTCAGTAATTAGTTTAATGTTTTTGTCTTTGTCTATTCCTAATATTCTAAAGTATCTGCCTGAATAATATACATAATTGTTATTAACTTTACCATAAAAATAGTATTCATTGGTACTATCGTCTAATTTAAAATTATTATCTTTGGCACTTATTACATCATCATTTTCATTGCTAACTTTACTAATTAAAACATCATAAAAATTCTTGTTTTCAACAACTGTCGGTGTGTTTACTTCGCTTCTTTCTAGTTTATAAAAATGAATTAAGCGATATCCATAAATGCAAATAAGTGTAAGTAAAAATATTACACTTATGCATATAAAAATCTTGTCATATCTTAAACGTCTTTTCATAATTCACCCAATTCTATAAAGATTTATGCCCCAAAATCACTTTGATAACTGATTAAGCTTGCACTTATTATGCCATTTACTCCTTTGAATTTATTAAGTAATTCTGTTTTCCCTTCGCTTAGTTCTATTTCAAAAGTAAGTTCTATAGTGTCTCCTGTAATTGATTTACTTTTTAGTTTGTATTTAGGTAATTTTTTTATTACTTTTTCTATTTGTTCGTCCATATCTATATTGTACTTTAGGACAAATAAGTATTTGCTACCTCTTTTAAAGCTCATTGTATAACTAATAAAATATAGTATTCCAAGAGCAATAGAACTAACTATGGCAACAATATATAATCCTGCACCAGCCATGATACCTGCACTGATGGCCCAAAACATAAATACTGTATCTACTGGTTCTTTTACCGCGGTTCTAAAACGGACAATGGATAAAGCACCAACCATACCTAGTGATAATGCTAAGTTAGAGTTAATTGTTCTAATAATTAATGCTGTGACCATTCCTAGTAATATTACTGATAGGGCAAAAGATTTGGAATAGACAACTCCACTGTAAGTTTTACGATAAACCCATACTATCAGTAACCCTATTACGAAGGCTGTTACTAAAGATAACATCATATCTCCAATAGATATTGTCCCAGTAAATTCACTAACCACACTTTTTTTTATAATATCAAAAAATCCCATATTTACATCTCCTTATTTTATGCTAGCACATGAGGCAAACTTAGAGAAGGCTTGTCTCATTAATGGCACTGTGCTGAGTACCGTTTGTATATGTTCTGGTAATACTTCGTTAAATTTAACTTCTAGTATTACTTCATCATCACTTATTATTGGCGTAAGTGATGAGTCTTTATCAAATAGATTATAATTATATAATCCTGATTTTACTTTACTATCAAAAGTAACTCTAATATCCGATATATGGTAGGTGTAAGCAAGTCTATCATAATCTACTATTACTGATGGTATTAGGTGTTTTATTCTGTAATCAAGCAAGAATTGTTCTAATAGAGTACCACTTATTTTTTCCATATCAATGTCAATTATATCACCATTTATAATTTTACTACAAATATCATAACTTATCAACTGTTGCTTTTTATATGTCATATTATTACATTTATATTTACATTCTAATCTTATGAATTTTTTATCTTTGTTATATATCCTAATGCGATATTTTTTTCTAAATTCGACTCCATCTACTTTTTCATAATATGCTGTTTTTTCCATATCATCAAAATATAAACTCCTAATTAGGTATTTCCCATCACTTGCACCATTTATATCTTTATCCATTACTAAGGATAATCTTTGTTTTAAGACTTCTGCCATGTCTTTATTTATTATATATTTTATTTCATATCTATATTTAGCCATATAAATCACCAAAATATTTTTTCATTTCACTGTCGGTTAGTTTAAAGAATGTTTTTGCCTGTTTTATCATATAACCACCTCTAAGTCTTGCATATTTTCTTAAATCTTCGACATTACCTTCCCATTTACTAAAGTCTAAGTTCCATCTTTTAAAGTCCTTTTTTAAATCAACTTTTAATTTGTCATGCATTTCATTTATTCTAGCAAGTACTTTTTCTTCGGTAAAGGTATTCTTCATATGATAAGCAAGTCTTTCTACATATCTTTTTTTAAATTCTTCATTTTTCATCAGGTTTCTTAGAACGACAGTGCTTATTTGTAGTCTACTCATTGGGGTGGCACTGGTGGAAAATTCATAATAATTTTTGCTATAATTATACATTGCCCAGTCAAAGTCATATAGGATGCCACGCATTCTTCCTCCATTTATTGATGGATGGGTATAAAATCTAGCGTTTACTATATCATTGTTGGTAAAATATGTTTCTGTTACCCAAAAATCAATGATGCTATCAATATCTATTTTTGTTTTGATGTATTCATAGTTTTTACTGTTAGCCATATTGTTTGTAGATAAATAGTTGGTTAAGTTTTTGTACCAAATATTATCTCCTACGGTAACATCATTGTCAATTCTAACAATTTTAACATCTTCAGCATTTACGTTATAATGGTTAGATATAAAGTCAGCATCAACTTTTTCTCTTATGTTATAGACGCCCCAGTATTTACCATTTATATATAGTGAAACACTTTTATATGCTTGAACATCTACAGTGTCTAAGTCTTCTACTAAAGATGTCATTAATATGTCTCTAAAGAATGTTGTTTCATAGTCTTGAGACCCACTTCTAATAACTAGAGAATCGTATGCTGAATAATCTCTGTTAGGAAATACTTGATAATTTAATTTGGATGCTCCATATTTCTTTTTAAATTTGATAGCAAAACTTTTTTTAGGTAGACTTCTTGTTGAGGCACCGAACAATTTAAAGCCACATGGTATTGAAAAGCCTTTTCCATCTTCGAATAATTCAGCATATGCTTCTCTTTCTTCGTCAACTGTCCAAGCATTTGCAGTTAAATAATTGAAATCACTTTGATTCATTGAAATAGATAAAACTGGTAAGTGGTCGTCTTCGTTGATAATATAAGAGGATACGATGGTTTCACTGTAAAGTTGTCCTGGTACGTAGTTCATTGCTTTTACTACTGTGCTTTTATCAAGAAAAAGGGAACCATTATATACCTTAGATGTTTTGTTAGGTATGCTTCCATCTAAAGTATAATATATAGTTCCACTCCCTTTGATTTTTACTTCTATATTGGAAACATTATTATATACTCCCGATTTCGTATCAAAACTAGGAATATAGGCTATTTGCCTAGTTCCTTCACCATTTGATTTTAAAGGTGTTGGTTTACTAAAGTAAAAGTATCCTGAATTATTATTCCTTCCCATACTATAATTAGTTGGAATATTGGCCACGAATATAGAATCAACGATTTTATTATCTTTAACTAAATATATGGAATCAGTTTTCCCTATTTTGAAATTAGCATGTTTATATGAATTATTAGACAAATTACTGTCTCCTGAAGTCATGATAACATAATATTCTCCTGCTTTTAACTCATAATCTGGTAGTTTATATGTATCTTTAATGTTTTCGTTTTTAGTTAGGTAATAATCACTTAGGTTAATTGTTTTTTTAGAGTTGTTTTTTAATTCAATCCAGTCATAATATTCGCCTCCGTTTTGAGGTAAATAACTACTGTTTGAATTCATAACTTCGTTTATTATTAAATCGTTTTCATTGGTTAAGTATTTATTTGCAAATTTATTAACTCCATCATTATTATTACTATATCCTGGGCTAATACTATTTGTTGTATAAAAGTCGTCTTGGTCTCTTACATATGCCATGCCATTTTCTAGTCCTTCGTAGGTAACTTCATCAATAATTTTTCCGTTTTTGGATGAAAGGATAACACTGCCATTTTTTTCATTTAATTTAAATCCTGTATAATAGTCTTCGCTTCTGTTATTGCTAGAAGTATATACAAATATTGTTTCTTTTGGCATAATTACTATGTCAGGAAATTGCCATTTATATAAAATATTGTAATCATTTGATAAGCTATATCCTTTTAGGTTAATGGTATCATTACTTATATTGGTAACTTCTATGTAGCCACTGAAAAGTCCATCATTATTTTTAAAATTTCCTTTGTTTCTAGGTAAAAATTCATTTATTTTGATAGTTTTATCTTCTTTATCTTTTAAATTCTCTAAATATTTTTTGTGGCCAGATATGGTGTTTTCATAGCCAGGGGTAGCTTGTTTGGATATGACTATTTTTCCATCTCCATCACGCATCATAACTTCATTTTTAGATAATTTAGATATATCAATGGCATCAATTATTTTGCCATTTGGTTTTTTTAAGACAATAGCTTCTTCTTTGCTACTGCTGAGTCCAAAATTAGCGTAGAGACCTTCTTTTTTTTCACTGCATAGGTAAACTACTAAGTATTCCTTGGATTTAATTACTGTATCTGGGAAAGCCCATTTGCTATCTTTTTTATTATCACTAAGGGAATAATTTTTTAAATTAATATCATGGTCTGTTCCATTGTATATTTCTACATAATCATACAGATTTCCTTCTTTATCAACATGTACTCCTTTATTTGAAGACATTACTTCACTGATAACTAGTTTATTTATATCTACGTCTTTGTCATTTAGATCTACCACTTTATTATCTAAATTGGATTTAGATAAAAAAATGGTAACAATTATTGATAATACAATAATGCTAATACCAAGTAACATATAAGGCATATTCTTAGTAAATGCTTTTTTATTAAATTCCATTAATATACCTCCTATTCTTTTTCATAATTAATAATACCATAAAGAGACATTTTTTTCAAGTAAAAAACTGATACTTTTTTTTGTATCAGTTTTGTTTTTCTATTTATTTGCAATATGGAATGAATCCCATAAATCTAGCGCGTTTTACTTCTTTTGCAACACATCTTTGGTGTTTTGCACATGTTCCAGTGAATCTTCTAGGTAGTATTTTCCCTGTTTCCATATTTACATATTTTGTAATAATACTATCTTTATAATTTAAATCTTTACCAGAACACATATGACATACTTTTTTCTTTTTCTTAAAAAACTCAGCCATTTTAATCTCCTTTCTTAAAAAGGTAAATCGTCATCACTTAAATCGACAGTTTTGCCAAAGTTTGCAAATGGATCGGTTTCAACATCTACAGTTTCCATTTGAGGAGTATTATTAGTACTGTTGGTACTAAAATTATCAAATGGATTTTCATTAACATTATTGTAATTATTATTACTGTTATTACTTTGACTATTTTTTGATTCTAAGAATTGGACGTTTGATGCCACTACTTCGGTTACATAAACTTTTTTACCTTCGTTATTATCATAATTTCTTGTTTGAATTCTGCCTTCAACTAAAAGTAAACGACCTTTAGTCATATATTTGGCAACATTTTCTGCTGTTTTGTCCCATAACACGACATTAATGAAGTCGGTTTCGGCGTTTGAATTTTGTCCTCCAAAACCACGATTAACTGCCACGGTTATTTGACAAACAGCTTTATTTGACCCTGTGTATCTAAGTTCAGGATCTCTTGTAAGTCTGCCTATTAAAAATACTTTGTTCATCATTACAAATACACCTCTTACTTATCTAAATTAATAATTAAATGTCTAATAACATTTTCATTTATTAAAGCAACACGATCAAATTCTTTAACTGCTTTATCATTTTTTGCTTCAATGTTGTATAGAAAATAATAACCAGATTTGTATTTTTTGATTTCATATGCAAACTCTTTTTGTCCTAATTCCTTAGATAAAGTAATTACAGCATTATTACTTGTTAAAGTCTTTTCTAAAGATTTAACAACTTTTTTTAAAGCTTCTTCCTCTAAATTAGGTTGAACAATAAACATGATTTCATATTTAGTCATACCTTTACACCTCCTTTTGGACTAATCGGCTAGTCTTGACTAGCAAGGGAGCTCTTAAGCTCGAAACATATTATAGCAAAAACTTATTAATAAGTAAACATTTTTGTTAAATTTTATGAAAAAAAGTATTCTATATGATAAAATGTTTTTAGGTGATGAAAAGATGTTTTATAAAATTAATCATGGTAGTATTACTTTGGGTACTAAAACAGTTTTGGAGGATATTAACTTTTGCGTTAAGGATAAGGAAAAAATTGGCATTATTGGAAGAAATGGCGAAGGAAAAACATCTTTACTAAAGGCCATTACTTCAGAATATGAAATGGATGATGGTTATGAGGAGGTAACGATAGAATCTTCTCATGACTTTAAGATAGGTTATGTTAAGCAAAATGATAATATTGATACGGATATTATTATGTTAGATTATATTAAGGATGCTTACAGGGAATTGCTTGATATTATGCATGAGACTGAGAAACTAGAACTGCGAATAGCAAATGAATATGATGAGAAATTATTAAATAAGTATAATTCTTTGCTCGATAATTTTGACTATTTGGGTGGTTATACTTATATGAAGGAAATAGATAAGGCTCTTTCAAAGTTTGGTTTTAATAATGATGATAAGTCTAAGAAGTTAAGTGAATTTTCGGGTGGGCAATTGACTAAGTTATTTTTAATAAAGTTAATTTTGTCTAAGCCAGATCTTTTGATTTTAGATGAGCCTACTAATCATTTGGATATTAGCGCGATAGAGTGGTTAGAGGATTATCTTAAGAATTATAAAAAATCAGTAATCGTGGTTAGTCATGATAGGATGTTTTTAGATAATGTTTGTAATGTTATATATAATATTTCTTATGGTACTTTGAAAAGATATTCGGGTAATTATTCGGCATTTTTGAAGGCTTATAAGGAGGAGTATAATAAGAATTTAAAGGATTATGAATTTCAGCAGAAGGAAATTAAAAGGTTACAGGCTATTGCTGATCGTTTTAGATATAAGCCTACGAAAGCAAAGATGGCTATGTCTAAGTTAAAGCAAATAGAAAGAATGTCTATTATAGATAAGCCGAAGAAGGAAAATACTAGGACTTTTAAAGTTAATTTTTCCCCAATTATGGAGAGTTATTTTGATGTTTTAAAAATCAAGAATTTAAGTATTGGTTATAATCAGCCTTTTTGTTCTATTAATCTTGAGTTAGAACGTGGGGATAAACTTGGTATTATTGGGGAGAATGGTGTTGGTAAATCTACTTTAATTAAGACTTTAATTGGTGAAGTGGAGCCTTTGGGTGGTAAATTTACTTTTGGAAATAATACTAAAATTGCATACTTTTCTCAAAATCTTGATAATTTAGATGTTAATAATACTATTTATGAGGAAATAGAAAATAGTTATTCTAATATGACTTCAAATGAAATAAGGAGTCTTCTTGGTGCTTTTAATTTTACTGGTGATGAGGTGTTTAAGAGAATAGGAGATTTATCTGGTGGAGAAAAGGTGAGAGTTAGTTTATGTAAGATATTGAATGATAGATGTAATGTTTTAATCTTGGATGAACCTACAAATCATTTGGATATTATTAATAAGGATAATATCGAGAAGATGCTTACTGATTATCAAGGTACTGTTATTGTGGTTAGTCATGATAGGTATTTAATTAAAGAAGTCTGTAATAAGTTGCTTGTTTTATCTAATGGGGAGAGTTCTTTATATAAATATGGTTATAGCGAATATGAAGAAAAGAAAAGGGAACTTGGCCCTGAAAAAAATGTGGAAAATGTTAAGGTTAAGAAGGTGGTTTCTTATAATATAAAGAAAGAGATTAATAGGATAGAGAATGATATTGTTAAGTTAGAGGGTAAGTTAAAGAATTTAAATGATGAGTTGTCGAGAAAAGAGGTATATACGGATAAGAAAAAATATAATGATGTGCAAAAGGAAATCGATGCTATTACTAGTGAAATTGATAATAAAACTATTATGTGGGATAATTTGACTAAGGATATTTAGTTGTGTTATCTTTTTTATTTTATTTTCATGTTATCAAAGTATTTTTTTTAGAAATTCATCTGTGTTGTATTTATCGTAAAAAGATCCAACTGATGTTAATGGGGAGATGTTTTTGTGTCTTATTGTTTGTCTTATTAGGGCACTCCATGAGATAAGCATATATAAAGATAAAAGGATAATAAGGATGATATATAGTATATTCAAGATGTTTAAGGGAATGAGTTCGACTAAATTGATTAGTTTGGGAAGGATCTTTTTTATTAAAAATAAGCAGGCAAGTCTCTAGAAAAGCATAATAGGTATGGTGGTTTTGCCCCGGATATTTAAATACATTTTACTATAGTTCTATGATTTGGTGCCAAGAAAATATTCTTGTATGTGCCTGACTGTATATTCAAGATTCCTCCAATTAGGGTTCCTTTTAGGAATATTTTGTACCATGGTGCACTGCTTCTTGCAAGGAGATAAAACATCAAGATAGCTCCTAGTCCATAAATAATATTTAAGCGATCATACATCTCACTATGATAAACATGGAAGGTAAATTCTCCTGTTGCTTTCAGGTTAAAAATGCCTTATAATAGTCTTCATATATTGCTCCAATTATAGAGGATAGAATAAATATAATTGTGTCTATTCTCATAATAACTCCTTTAATTAATAATATGGTTAAATTAGTATAAAACTAATTAATAGTCTTTAATATGTGTTATTAGAATTAAAAATGAAACTAATTTTTGTTCCTGAACCACTATCAAAAATTAATTTCACTTTATTAAATATTATCTAACTATTTCTTTAACTTTTGAATCTACTTCAACATTAACTGCTTGTAGACCTTTAGGAGTTTCTATTAATTCAAAATTAACAGATTGTCCTTCTACTAAAGTCTTATATCCATCGCATTTAATAGCCGAATAATGTACAAAGATATCTTCTCCGTCAACATAATCGATAAAGCCATAACCTTTTTCGTTATTAAACCATTTGACATTTCCACTCATTTTACTCCCCACCTCTCCTTCTAGTAATTCCTATACTTCTTTATTATAAAACAGTTATTTTAAAAATGCACTAAATTTCATTCGACACAATTTGACAAATACTTAAACGTATTTTATAATTTGTGGGACTTTTTAAGTATACCATTCTTTTTTTGATGTTGTCTCTTGAAATGTTTAAAGAAAAATTGAATACCACTAAAGAAAAAAGAATATTTTAAGAAATCATTTGATTTCTCTTTTATTCTTTTTCTTTTTTACTAGTACATTATTTTTAATATCAAAATAACTATTTACTAAATTATAATCACAATAAGATGCATAGTTAAATTCATTGGGGGCTGGTTGAAGATATTCTTCTATTAAGTTTTTACAAAGTTTATAATATTCTTGATATTCTGTTATTATGCCATTATAATCTAGGTTTTTATCATTTATGTATAAGTAGTCATCGTGGATAATAAGAATTTTGCATAGTTTTAAAAGCGAATAGCATTCGTTTAAGCATCTTGAGTTTAAGTTACTATCAAGATCAATGTTATTAAGTAATTCTTGATACTTGTTTTGTTCAATGCACTTATATAAATATTCTTTTAATTTTACGATATTGATATTGTTGATTTTCATTTTGGTTAGAATTGCTACAAAGAGTAATACAGCATCAATATCCCCAAATTCACTGCTTATTTGGGATAAATGATTACCCAAGCCATCTGTCTTCATTTTTTCACCAATCAATTCCTATCTTTTGCCGCTAGAAAGAGTCTTAATATTTCTAATAATGTGGTAACTAGTGATGCAACATAAGTTAAGGCTGCGGCCGTTAACATAGTTTTGCTTCCTTCTTGTTCTTCTTTGTTTAGGATACCTTCTTTTTTTAGTTGAATACCCGCTCTTTTAGAGGCATTAAATTCAACAGGTAATGTTACTAATTGAAATATTAGTGTTGTGGCAAGTAAAATAATTCCAACATATACAATATCAAAAGCACTGGCGATGAAACCAATTACTAATACTATATATCCTAATTTTGAACAAAAGTTAACAAAAGGTACTAGGGTTGATCTTATTTTCATGTATGTATATCCTTCTTTATCTTGAATGGCGTGTCCTACTTCGTGAGCTGCGACACTGTTAGAGGCAATTGTTTGCCCGTTAAATACTTCTTTTGATAATCTTACTACTTTTCTTTGTGGATCATAGTGATCAGTTAGATTACCAGGAGTTTCTACAACATGAATGTCTTGTAGTCCGTTTTCATCAAGTATTTTTCTTGCTACTTCAAATCCTGTCATATTGCTTTTTGTGCTTTCTTTTTTGTATTTATTGTAAGAGACTTTTATATATATTTGGGCTCCTATAGTAATTAAAATTCCTAAAAAATATAACATATAATTTAATAATATTCCATTTTCGTTCATTATATACACCTACTTTATTATTTCGTATATTGTTCCTTCTTTGGTATCTTTAATGTTGATACCTTTTTCTTTTAGTTCTTCTCTTATGTTGTCTGCTGTTTCGTAATCTTTATTTTTTTTAGCTTCATTTCTCTTGCTTATCATATTTTCAATATATGATTTTAATCCTCTATCTATTTCATTTGTATTATCTTTAAGTAAATCTAGTGATAATACGGTGTCGAATTCTTTAATTAGTTCTAGTTTAGTGTTATTATTGGTCTCGTTATCTTTTAATAAATCATATAATACTGTTAAGGCATTTGAAGTATTTAAATCATATGATAATGCTTCTTTAAATAAATATCTATATTTACCAATTATTTTATCGTCTATAATACTATTGTCACTGTTAATGCTGTTTATTTTATTTTTAAGTTTATTATATGTATTTGAGGCTATATCTAGGGAGTCGTAGGTAAATAGCAATGGTTTACGGTAATGAGACTGTAAGCAAAATAAACGGTATACTAATGGGTTATAGCCTTTACTTTCTAATAGTGATAATGTTAAGAATTCTCCATTGCTTTTACTCATTTTGCCACAGCTATCATTTAAATGTTCAACGTGGAACCAATAATTACACCATTCATGTCCTAAATAACTTTCGGATTGTGCTATTTCGTTAGTATGGTGAGGAAATATATTATCTACACCTCCACAGTGGATATCTAAATATTCTCCTAAATGTTTGATTGAAATACAAGAACATTCGATGTGCCAACCAGGATATCCTGTACCAAACGGACTATCCCATTTTAATTCTTGAGAGGCAAACTTTGATTTTGTGAACCACAAAACAAAGTCTGTTTTGTTTTTTTTGTTAGAGTCTTCTTCGACATCGTCTCTTGCTCCTACGAGTAATTCGTTTTCGTTATGATTAGTTAAGGTATAATAATTATCTAATTTTGATGTATCAAAGTAAACATTGCCTCCCTTTTGGTAGGCATACCCTTTTTCTAATAGTTTGCTAATCATTTTAATATATTCGGGAATACAATTGGTGGCTGGTTCGATAACATCGGGCTTTTTGTTGTTAATTTTTTTGAAGTCATTAAAGAAGGCTTGTTCATAGAATTTAGCGATTTCCATAACTGTTTTGTTTTCACGAATAGCGCCTTTAACCATTTTGTCTTCGCCTGTATCAGCATCACTAGATAAGTGGCCTACATCAGTGATATTCATAACTCTTTTAACATTGTATCCAAGAAATCTTAATGTTTTTTCTAAGACATCTTCCATTATGTAGCTTCTTAGGTTACCAATATGGGCATAGTGGTACACTGTTGGGCCACATGTATACATTTTTATTTCTTTGGAATCATAAGGAATAAAATCTTCTATTTTTCTTGTTCTGGTATTATATATTTTCATAATATTTCCCTCCATTTCATTATATTAATAAATTATGTTTAAAATATGTGATTATTTACTTAATCTTTCCATAATTTTATGTTCACCAAGTAAATATATTGTTTTATCTAGTTCAGGGCCGTGCATTAATCCTGTTGTTTTTATTCTAATTGGCATATATAACATTTTCCCCGAAACATTGCATTCGCTTTTTACTTCTAAGATAGCGTTTTTGATGTTTTCGGTAGTCCACTTTATGTTTTTTATTTTTTCTTTAAAACAATTAATGGTTTTCTCTATCCCTTCAGTATTCATAAATTCTTGTTCTTCTTGGTTAAGGGTGTAATTATCTTCAAAGAACATTTTGGTGAGCAGGACTATTTCTTTGCCATATTTTAGTTCATTTTTATATAGAAGCGCTAGGTCTTGTAACCAGTTGTTATCATAGTTTTCTAATTTATATTGTTCTTTTAGATAAGGCATTACAAAGGTTAAATATTCTTCTTCTTTCATGTTTTTTATGTAATGGCTGTTAATCCATTGTAATTTTTTGATGTCATAGACTGCGGGAGATTTACTTATTCTGGTGGGATCAAAGTCTTTTATTAGTTCTTCCATGCTAAAAATTTCTTTGTTTTCTTTGGGACTCCAGCCAAGTAATGCTAAGTAGTTAACGATGGCATCAGGCAAGTAGCCTTCGTGGTATAAATCCATGAATGATGCATCACCATTTCTTTTAGATAGTTTGTTTTTGTCTTCGCCAAGAACCATTGGAACATGGATATATTTGGGTGGTTCAAAGCCAAATGCTTCATATAATAAGTTATATTTAGGTGTTTGACTTAAATATTCATTTCCTCTTATGACATGAGTTATTTGCATTAGGTGGTCATCTATGACATTGGCAAAATTATATGTTGGATAGCCATCACTTTTTAGCAATATTTGGTCTTCTAAAATTTTATTTTCAACGCTTATTTTTCCATATACTAAGTCATTAAAAGTAGATTTACCTATTTTGGGCATTTTTTGTCTAATTACATATGGTTCTTTGTTTTTTAATCTTTTTTCTATTTCTTCTTTCCCTAGTTTACTACAATGTCCATCATACATGAAGGCCACTTTATGATCTTCTGCTTTTCTTCTTAATTCTTCTAGTCTTTCTTCACTACAAAAGCAATAATATGCTTTACCTTTTTCTACTAATTCATGAGCATATTTATTATAGATTTCTTTTCTTTCACTTTGGATATATGGGCCATATTCTCCATGATTATTAGGGCCTTCGTCTATTTTGATATTACATAGATTTAGAGTATCATAAATAAAGTCAATGGCTCCTTCAACTTTTCTTTGTTGGTCGGTATCTTCGATTCTTAGAATAAAGTCTCCACCGTCGTGTTTAGCAACGAGATACTCAAATATTGCGGTTCTTAAATTACCAATATGCATATAGCCAGTAGGACTTGGAGCATATCTTGTTCTTGTTTTCATAATTTCTCACTTCCTAGTACATTCATTATAATACAGGCAAAATATAAAGTCAAGATAAAACATACAATTGTTCAAAAAATTTTAGATTTTGCTGTTATAGTTTTGCAGAAATAATTAAAAATAATCGTATAATTATTAGTTCTTCCCTTTTAAACAACTTGTAAACGTATAATTTTAGTATATGATATATTTTAAGAGAGGATAACTATTTTTATCGAAAATGAAAATTTAAAACAAATGTTGAATGTTTTAATACAGGTTTTGAAAAAAATGATTTTGGCGAAGATAAACAAAAAATTCAATATTTATCTAACGAATTGAAAAAAATCGAAAATCAAATTCCTACATACAACAAATTAGAAGAACTTCGAAAAATTGTAATAGATCTGGAAGTTAAATATGATGATTTTAATGATTTATCATATTATTTTAATCCGTTGTATGTAAAAATTAAGAATACTATACACGAAGAAGTTTTTTTAATTTAATATTATGATTATATACTAAAAATAAAACTATTTCTATTATTTTCACAAAATACCTTTGACAATAATTGTTTTTTTTGTTATGATAAATCAAAGTTTTGGGAGGAGAAATTGGTATGAGTTATGATAGAGATGTTATGGAATCACTTATATATTCATTGAAAAGGGCTAGTGATTTGAAATATGATATTAGAAAGTTTAATGATAACGCTTCTAAATTAGATTGTGATATTAAGGAATTAAATGAGAATTTAAAGGCTTTGATTAGTTTACTTAGTTCTTGTGAAAAGGGAACCGGTAAGGTTAGGGTATTAAGTTTAAACAAAGAAGATAAGCAATAAGGGCGGTAACATGATTATAGTTATTACAGGGCCTACTGGAGTAGGTAAAACTAAGCTGAGCATTAACCTCGCTAAAAAATATGATGCTGTTATTATTAATGCTGATGCTATGCAAGTATATAAAGGGCTTGATATTGGAACTGCTAAAGTTAAGAAGGAAGAAATGGAAAATATAGAACACTACTTAATTGATATTCTTGATATAAGTAAATCTTATTCTATTTATGATTATCAAAAAGATGGTAGGAAGATTATTGATAAGTTTATTGTTTTAAATAAGAATATTATTATTGTTGGTGGTAGTGCTTTATATATTAAGGCTTTGCTTTATAATTATACATTTAAGGAAAATATGATTAATAATAATTATGATAATATTAGTACGGAGGAATTATATGAGAGATTAATTAAGTTAGATAAAGATATTGATGTTGATAGATATAATCGTAGGAGGATTATTCGAGCACTCAATTATTATTTGGAAAATGGTACTAGTATTAATGAAAATGATGATGGTAATGAGTTATTATATAAGGATACTATTTTTATTGGTCTTACTACATCACGCGATAAGCTTTATGATCTTATTAATAAAAGGGTGGATAATATGATTAATGAGGGTTTAATTAATGAAGTTAAGTATTTTTATGATAACAATTTAATAGAGAGGCCTCTTCTTACTGGTATTGGTTATAAAGAAGTAATAAGTTATTTTAAAGGGGATATATCTTATGAAGAAATGGTTGAGTTAATTAAGAAGAATTCTAGGCATTATGCAAAAAGGCAATATACTTTTATGAATAATAAGATGGATATTAAATGGTTTGAGGTTTGTTTTAGTGATTTTAATAAAACAGTTGTTGAGATTGAGGATTATATTGATAATATTAAAAAGGACTATGTTTAAATTAACATATTCCTTTTTTTATTTATAGTTTTCGGCTTTTACTTCCATGAAGCTTTGTGGGTGATTACATACTGGGCATACTTCTTTGGCATTTGCTCCTATATAAACATGTCCACAGTTACGACATATCCATATTTTATCACCATCTTTGTGGAAAACTTTATTTTCTTTAACATTTTTTAGTAAGGTTAGATATCTTTCTTCGTGTTCTTTTTCGATTTTTGCAACTTCTTCAAATAGATATGCTATTCTATCAAAGCCTTCTTCTTTGGCAACACGGGCAAATTCAGCATACATGTCTGTCCATTCGTAATTTTCACCTTCCGCGGCAGATGCTAGGTTTTCTTCTGTTTTTGGAATTTCTCCTCCGTGAAGTTCTTTAAACCATAATTTAGCATGTTCTTTTTCGTTGTTTGCAGTTTCTTCAAATATAGCTGCGATTTGTTCATAGCCATCTTTTCTTGCTTTTGATGCATAATATGTGTACTTGTTACGAGCTTGACTTTCTCCAGCAAAAGCGGCGATTAGATTTTGTTCTGTTTTACTTCCTTTTAATTCCATAATTCCTCCTTTTACTAGTAATTACTAGCTATTTGAATTATAACATTTTTGTGAGAAATAAGCAATTATTTTTTGATTTTTAAAATTAATATTTTATGAATGTGTGGTATAATTAAGCGGGAGGATTTATGAAATATATAGTGTTATTGAGAGGAATAAATATTAGTGGAAAAAACAAAATAGTTATGAGCAAATTAAAGTTAGAGTTAGAGAATTTAGGTTATAAGGATGTTATTACTTATCTTAATAGTGGAAATGTTATTTTATTATCAAATGATAGTAAGGAAGAAATAGTAAGTAATATACATTTAATGATCAAGGAGAAGTTTAATCTTAATATTTTTGTTTTTGCTATTTTGGTCAATGAGTTAGAGGATATACTTAGCAATCACCCTGTTTGGTGGGGTACTGATAATAAGGAAATTTATGATAATATTATATTTATTATTTCTCCTACGACAGTAGAGGAAGTTTATAAAGCGATAGGGCCCCCGAAGGAAGGAATTGATATAGTACAGAGTTATAAAAATGTTATATTTTGGTCATATAATTTGAAGAATTATCGTAAATCAAGCTGGTGGGTTAAAACTGTAGGTGGAGATATAAGGAATAAGATTACAATAAGAACTTCTAATACAATAAGAAAAGTATTTGAATTATGTAATAAATGAATAATTTTGATTTGTAAGAGGGTTATGTGTGGTTGTAAAATTATTTAATATATTGTATAATAATTTTGTTAAGTTTTGATGTATGTAAAAAAAAGATATAAAAAAACTAACTCACTTATGTGAATTAGATTATATCTTTTGGAGCGGACGAGGGGAATCGAACCCCCATCACAGCCTTGGCAAGGCCGTATTCTAACCATTAAACCACATCCGCGGTTCATGTACATTATTATATAAGTAAATTTACTAAAAATCAATAGTTTTTTTTAAAAATTTTTTTATTTTTTAAAAAGAGATGCAATTAATTATATGAAATGGGTGAGATTATGTTTGAAAATTTAAGTGATAGGTTGCAAAAAATTGTTAAGGATATAAGAGGGTATGGAAAAATTACTGAAGATAATATTAGTGATATGATGCGAGAAATTAGGCTTTCTTTGCTTGAAGCTGATGTTAATTATAAGGTTGTTAAGGAATTTACTAATATAGTTAGAGAAAAAGCTTTAGGAGAAGAAGTTAAGAAGAGTTTATCTCCTGGCGAAATGTTTGTTAAGATAGTTAAGGAAGAGTTAACTAAGTTGCTAGGTGGAGAAAAGGAAGAGTTAATTATCAATAAGGATTTTACCATTACAATGCTTGTTGGTTTACAAGGCTCTGGTAAAACAACAACAGCAGGTAAATTGGCTAATTTTTTGAGAAAAAAGCATGACAAGAAGCCAATGCTTATTGCATGTGATGTATATAGACCAGCAGCAATAGATCAATTGGTGCAAATAGGTAAGCAGTTAAATATTTATGTTTATACTGAAGGTAAGGGTAATCCTATAGAAATAGCTAGTAATGGTATTAAATATGCTAAAGCAAACGGATATGATTATGTTATTTTGGACACGGCCGGTAGATTGCATATTGATGATGAATTAATGCTAGAATTACAAAATATTACTAATGAAATAAAACAGGATGAGACAATATTAGTCATTGATAGTATGATGGGGCAAGATGCTATTAATGTTATTACTGGTTTTAATGAGAAACTTAAGTTAACTGGAGTAATTCTTACTAAATTAGATGGCGATACAAGGGGTGGTGTTGCTTTATCTGTTAGGCATTTAACTAATATTCCTATTAAATTTATTGGTGTTAGTGAGAAGATGGATGGTCTTGTTCAATTTTATCCTGATAGAATGGCTAGTAGAATTCTTGGTATGGGAGATATTTTAAGTATTGTAGAAAAGGTAGAGGCTGAAATCGACGAGGAAGATGCTAAGAAGATGGCTAAAAAAATGAGTAAAGGAGAGTTTGATTTAGAGGATTTTCTTGATCAAATGAAGCAGATTAAGAAGTTGGGGCCTCTTGAAAATCTTATTAAGATGTTACCTGGTGCTAAGAAGATGGGGCTTAATAATGTTAATATTGATCCTAAGAGGTTATCTCATATTGAAGCAATTATTTTATCGATGACTCCTTATGAAAGGAAGAATCCTAATATTTTAAAGGCTTCTAGGAAAGAGAGAATTGCTAAAGGATCTGGAACTAGTGTTACTGAAGTTAATGCTTTGTTGAAGCAATTTGAGGAATCTAAAAAATTAATGAAGATGTTTAATAATGGTAATTTAAAACTTCCTTTTTAGTTAAATTTATTAAAAATTAAATAATTGGACTTTTATACTATTTCAAAAACTAGATTAAACATATTATAAAGGTAGATAGGAGGAGTTCAAATGTACTGTAATAATGATTTTAGACAAGATGGTTTTCCAACAGATATTGACATTAATATAACTAATCAAAATGCTAACATGAACACTAATACAAATATGATGGGATATAATCAACCAATGGTGGGAGGTTATAGTAGCCCAATGGTGGAAACGCCTCAAGAACGTGTGGTTCATCGCAACTTTGTTCATGAAGTACCACATGTATGTCCAATTAATACAAGAATAATTAATCATCACATTTATAGACATACTTATCAACCAAGATATACTTGTTGTGAAGAAAACGTAGTAACTAATGAACAATGTGGTTCTTGTTGCCAATTTAAATAGTTTTGTTTTAAAGAGCTAATGCTCTTTTTTATTTTTTTGCTTTTATTATAAGGTTTTTATTATTATTAGAGATAGGTTGAATTAATTTTAGTATTTTTACTAGTGATTTTTTTTTCCTGTTATGATATAATTAATTAAAAGAAATGGAGTTGGGTAAATTATATGACATTAAATAGTATATTAACTATTATACAAAAAATTATTGATATTTCTTTGGTATGGTTAGTTTTTTATTTTTTACTTAAGAATTTAAGAAATAATGTTAAGATGGTTCTTTTATTTAAAGGAATATTATTTGTTATAATAATTAAATTAATTAGTGATTGGTTGAATTTGGTTACTATTGGGCTTTTACTTGAGTATGTAATTATGTGGGGGCCTCTTGCACTTATTATTATATTTCAACCTGAAATTAGGAATATGCTGGAACATTTGGGGAGAAGTCAATTATTAGGAAGGCATAAGATATTAAGTATGGATGAACGTGAGAAGATGATATATGAGATAATGTCTTCTGTAGAATATTTGAAGAAAGCAAGAATAGGTGCTTTAATTGTTATTGAACGTGATGTTAGTTTGAATGATTATATCGGAAGGAGTAAAAAGATATATGCTGATATTTCAGCAGAACTTTTGATTTCAATTTTTTTTCCAAGAAATCCACTTCATGATGGTGGGGTAATTATTCAAGGAGATAGAATCACTAGTGCTAGTGCAGTTTTTCCTGTTAGTATTAGTAATAAGATTAATAAGCGTTTGGGAACAAGGCATCGTGCAGCTTTAGGTATTAGTGAGGAAACTGATGCAATTGCTTTAGTAGTATCCGAGGAAACAGGACGTGTTTCTATTGCTATTAATGGTGTGTTAAATTATAATCTATCTTTGGAGGATGCTAAAATGATATTGGTCGAGGAACTTAGTCCTAAGAAAGAAGTGCTTCTTGATGATGAGTTTGAGGAAGAAAGTACAGGTGATATAAATGAAGATAATTAAGGGTTTATATCGTGGAATATTTAGATTATTTAAATTAATATTTAAGAAAATTGATAAGTATATAGTTGTGCCTATTACAAAGTTTATTTTAATTATTACTGAGCGCAACGGGAAGGGGAACCGCAATTTTGAGAGATGGCTTACTAGAAAGAATACTTTGGTATTTATTTCACTTATTTTGGCTTTAGGTTTCTTCTTTGTTGTAGATAATAAGACTTATACTTTAGTAGAATCTTCGGCTGAAGTGTTACGCAACCAGAAGATTGAAGCTACTTATAATACTGAGGCCTATGTCGTTGAAGGTTTACCTACTGAAGTTGATGTTGTTTTGATAGGCAGAAGAGCTGATTTATTCTTGGCTAAGCAATTAACCACTAAGAATGTTACTGTTGATTTATCCGGTCTTAAACCTGGTACTCATAAGGTAGAATTAAAATATGAAAATGACGTATCAAGGATTGATTATAAGTTAGATCCATCAACTGCTAATATAACAATATATCCTAAGTTGTCTGAATCTAGGACAACAACTGTTGATGTTTTAAATCAGGATACACTTAATACTAAGTTAGCTATTCAAAGTGTTGATATTGATCAAAAAGAGATTATTATTAAAGGTGCTGAACATCGTTTGAAACAGGTTTCTACGGTTAAAGCTTTAGTAGATATTGGGAATATCGTGGATCCTAGTGTTGGAGTTACTAATTTAAGTGATGTTAAGTTAGTGGCTTATGATAATAATGGAAATGTGGTAGATGTTGAGATGGTTCCTAATAAGGTTGCTGCGACTATTAGCATTATTTCTCCACATAAAGAAGTTCCTATTAAGGTTATACCTGTTGGGGATGTAGAATTTGGTAAGGCAATTAGTTCGATTACTTCTTCAGTTACTAAGGTTACTATTTATGGTAATGAAGATGTAATTAATAGCATTCAATATATACCTGTTGAGGTGGATGTTACTGGATTAAATAATGCTAAGACTTATAATGCTATTTTGAATAAACCTTCTGGTATTAGATATATTTCTGAATCTTCTACTACTGTTAATGTGTCTTTAGATAAAGAAATCACTAAAGAGTTTGAAGATATTTATATTGAGGTTACTAATTTGGATTCTAATTATAAGGTAGTGGCTTTAGATAAGAGCTCTAATACGACATCCGTTATTGTTAAAGGTACTGAGAGTGTTCTTAATAGTATTGATACCAGTATGATTAAGGCCACAATTGATTTAACTGGTTTTGGTATTGGAGAACATGAAGTTACTGTTAATGTTTCTGGCGAAGAGGTACGTGCTAGTTATACTCCTAAAACAACTAAAGTTAAGGTTAAGATAATTAATAAATAGTTAATATTTAAACTTCCTATATTGGGAAGTTTTTTAGTAGGTTATGAATCAAAAAATTTTTTTAATTAAATTAGTATACAAGAATAATTAAAAATTTATTCTAAATTTTCAATAAGGAAGACTCACGTCTTCCATCTTTATTACCTTAGTAATTATTATAATAGAAAGATGGTAATAATTACGAATGAAGTCTCTAATGCTCATCAAATTGATCATCTGTGTGTTACGTTAGAACAATTTAAAGTTTATTATTTGGAACATAATTATAATAAAAAGATATAGGTATGTGATATTTTAAAAGAATGATATAATGTTTAAGTTTGAAAATTTTTTATTTCAATTAAGTAAAAAAACAGTTAAATACATCTGTCCAAAATATAAGAACAAATTTGAAGTTCCAATTGAAGATATATTAGAATTTGAAGAAGAAAATGAATGGAATTGATTACTTATATCTACTCCAACATACATAACATGTTTTAAATGTAATTACAATAAATGTGTACCAATAGATTATAAATCTAGGAGAGAATATCATCACATATATAAATAAAAGTAAAATATAGCAAGCTTTTGTTATTAAAATAGCAAGAGCTACACTCTTGCTATTTTTGATGTTATAATATTTAACAATTTTAGTATTTCTTTCCTAATTATATGAAAAAAGAAAATAATTATTAATTATTTTCTAATCTAAATCTTTTGCTAAGATTGCTGTGCATATTAGTCCTGCGGCAAAAACTATAGCATAGATAATTCTAGTTATCAAGCTACCTTCTTTGAACAAAAACTCTACAAGGTTAAAGTTAAATATACCAACAAGACCCCAGTTAATTGCTCCGATTATAGCAATTACTAAACTTGTTTTGAGAAGTGCATTCATAATATTACTCCTTTCCATTATTATTAATATTTACAAAAAAAGATAAAATATTCATCATATTAACTTTTTTGTCAAATATAATTTATTAGAAAGAAAAATGAGGTGAAAAATGAAAAAGAAAATAACTTTTTTAATACTATTATGTTGTTCTTTATTGGTTGGATGTGGCAAAGTAACTGAAAAAGATGTTACTAGTCAATTGGCTAAAAAAATAGAAAAAAGCAATGGTTATAATTTAAGTGGAAAAATGGAAATAATAAATAATGAAGATACTTATGAATATGAAGTTAATGTTTCTTATAAAAAGGGGGATTATTTTAAGGTGTATTTAAAGAATATGGCAAATAATCATGAACAAATAATTTTAAGAAACAAAGATGGAGTTTATGTTGTAACACCTTCACTTAACAAAAGTTTTAAATTTCAAAGTGAATGGCCTTATAATAATTCACAAGTGTATTTACTTCAATCAATATTGAATGATATTAAGGATGATGAAGATAAGAAATTTCAGGAAAAAGGAAAATATTATGTAATTACTTCTAAGGTTAATTATCCAAATAATAGAAAATTAAGTAAGCAAGTGGTATACATTGATAAGAATTATAATATTAAAGAAGTTCAAGTACTAGATGATAACAATAATTTACAAATTAAAATGCTTTTTGATAAAATTGATATGAAGTCTACTTTTAAAGATAATTATTTTGATTTAAATGAGAATATTAATACTAATGTAGATACTAGTGAATTAAAGGAAGTAACGAAGATAGAAGATATAATATATCCTATGTATTTGCCACTTAATACATATTTAACTAGTAAAGATATAGTAACTAAGGATGATGGTGAGAGGTTAATTCTTACATTTGAGGGTGATAGTCCTTTTGTATTGATTGAGGAGACAGTAAAAATGGAAGATAGTCATGTGATAGTTCCTACTTACGGAGAACCTGAGTTGCTTGTAGATACTGTTGCATCAATAAGTGATAATTCAGTTAATTGGGTTAGTAATGGTATTGAATATTATGTAATAAGCGATGTTACTTCCACTAGTGAATTATTGCAAGTAGCTAGATCTATTAGTACAATTCCTGTATCTAAATAATAATATATAATTGCCTTATTCATTGTTGAATAAGGTTTTTTTATATCTTTGATATAATTTAGATAACTTTGTTATTAGAGGATGTATTCCTAAAAAATTAATTTAATAATTTCTTGACAAACAAGAACAAATGCGCTAGAATATAAGACGTTTTAAAGAAAGGAAGTTTTTTATGAATTTTGAACGTGATTTTTTAGAAAATATGAGTAATGATTATGGTATTTCTAGAAGAATGATAAGTAATATTGATAAGATTGTAGCTAGTATACTTGTTGATTATGGTATTGAATTAGAGGAAGATGAATATTTAAGCTTATTTGAACAATGTTGTATGAATGTTTCTTCTAGTAATTTTAAAGATGCTTCTGTATGTAGAAAGCAAAGTGTTAATGAGGCTATCGTTAATACTATGATATTATTTAGTAGAGAAAATAATTGGATGGTAGAAATATTACCTTTTGTAAGAAAAAGAAAAAGAGTTTAAGGAAACTCTTTTATTCGGTTGTATAATATTTAGTGGGTGTAAACAAAACATCCACTATTTTTAATTAAAATAAAAAGGACATAACTTTTTGACCTAATCTTTGATATAATAAATTTGAAATAAAAAATAAAAAGAAATGAGGTTTTAAGTTATGTCACAAGAATATTGTATACTAAATTTATTAAATATTGAAGATAAAAATGTTAAATTAATAGAAAATTTTTATAAGATTGAGAAATTTGGAAATATAAAGTATAAGGTTATCGAAGCAATTCTATCGTATGAACCTGTTTATTGCCATAGATGTGGTTGTACTTTTAATAAAGAACAAACATATGAAAAGAATGGTTTTAAAACATCTGATATATTAATGTTAGACGTATGCAACCATGGTTGCCTATTAAGATTACATAAACAAAGATTTTTATGTCATTCTTGTAATAAAAAGTTCTTTGCTAGAACAAAGATTGTTAATGATGGTTGTTTTATTTCTAATCAAGTTAAATATGCCATAGCATTAGAGCTTAAAAATAAAATATCAGAAATAGATATAGCAAAAAGATATAGAGTATCCCCTAATACTGTTGAAAGAATTATTGATTCTTATTATGATGGTCAAAAACTTTATAAACATCATTTACCTGAAGTGCTTTCTTTTGATGAATTTAAATCTGTTAAGTCAGCTGATGGTGCTATGAGTTTTCATATGTGTGATGGTAAGACAGGTAAAACTATTGATATTGTTGAAGATAGAAAATTAAATAGCCTAATGAAATACTTTTCTTACTTTACCCATAAGGCAAGAAGTAATGTTAAGTTAATAGTTATTGATATGTATTCACCTTATATTTCTTTAATAAAAAAGATGTTTCCTAATGCAGATATTATTATTGATAAATTCCATTTAGTTAACCTAATATCAACATCATTAAACAAGACAAGAATTAATATTATGAAAAAAGATAAAAAGAATTATAATAAGTTAAAAAGATACTGGAAATTAATATTAAAATCACAAGATGAATTAAATAATTCAAAATGGAGAAAATGGCGATGTTTTGATAAATTAATGACACAATCTGATGTTGTCAGTTATTTAATAAATACTCATGTAGAATTGAAGGAAACATATGAAATATATCAGAATATTCTTTATTCAATAAAGAATAATAAATACAATAATTTAGAAATAATATTAAATAAAACTAGTAATAAAATATCTAGTTATATGAAGACATCTGTAAAAACATTAAAAGAATATTTACCATATATTAAAAACACATTATCAAATCCATATCATAATGGATTTGTAGAAGGAAATAATAATTTTATTAAAGTACTTAAAAGAATAGCATTTGGATTTAGATCATTTAGAAGATTCAAAGCTAGAATCATGATATGTAAAAATTTATTACATGTGAAAAAAGCCAGTGCATTTTAAGCACCAGCTTTATCAAATTTCTTTATCAAGATTTTTGGTCACACCCACTATTTGACAAAGAACC
>OLSB01000915.1_pt1 | contig 32192 bp, 26 predicted proteins | sample 1672071 | NCBI WGS metagenome assembly OLSB01 (sample SAMEA3136642, study PRJEB25190) | human gut metagenome | biome: human gut; feature: human-associated habitat; material: faeces | place: Austria | collected 2013 | reverse complement strand
TGTGTAATACTGTGCCTCTGTTGACTCAAGTGCTGCCTTTGCTGCCGCTTTGGCTGCCTCTACTTTAGAGTAATCAGCCGTGTCAAGCTCAAGTTTGCCGATAGCGTCAATAATTGCCGCTGCGAAAGCGTCTACTCTTGCCTGCTCGGTGATTTTAAGACCGTAAACAACTGCGTCTACTGCGTCTGTAACTCTCTTCCACGACTCTGCCGTGTAGATAGATGAATCTGCGGGGATCTGCTTCTTAGCTGCTTCAACTGCGCTGTAGTCTGCATCGTTATCTGTGAGAGCTTTTACTGCTCTGTTGATAGCTAATGCATAATCGTCAACAGTCTCCTGCTCTGAAGTGTCAAGTCCTCTTGTAACAGAATCTCTTGCAACTTTAACTGCTGCAACAGAAGCTGCTGTGTATCTGCCGCTGTCAAGATCCGAAGGAATCGAAGCGAGTGCGGCGTCTACTGCCGTATAATCCGCTGTGTTGTTTTTAAGAGCGGCAATAGCGTTGTTAATAGCTGTGGCATAGCCTGTTACCTGATTCTGATAGCGAATATCAAGTCCGGTCTTAACAGCTGCAACTGCGTCTGTAAGTGCTTTATAGCTGTCTGCGGTATAATAGCTGTTTCCGTTGTATTTTGCCGCATATTCTGCTGCTGCGTCTGTAATCTTCTTAGCATTCTCAAGAGCGGTGTTGACTGCGCTGTAATCTGCGGGTTTGTATTCGAGAGAATCAAGAGCCGCTTTAATTGCCGCTGCATAACCGTCAACGGTGCTCTGGTCTTTCTTGGGAAGATTATAAACAACGGTTCTTATTGCCTGCTGAACTCCGAGAAGAGAAGCGGAAGTGTAAAGAGTCTTATCAAGGTCGTTATACTCCTGAACATATGCGTTAACCGCAGTATAGTCTGCCGGAAGATCAACGAGATCTTTTATTGCCTGGTTGATAGCGTCGGCATAACCGTCGATAGTTGTCTGCTTGTCGATTGTAAGGTTCCAATTTACGCTCGAAATAACGTTCTGGAGGTTATTCCATGACTCCTCTGTGTAGTTGCTTGATGTGAGTGCGTCCGCAGTGTTCTTGGCGTTTATAACCGCGGTGTAGTCACCTGCAACATACTTGAGGTTTTTGATTGCATTTTCGATTGCGGCCGCAAAGCCGTCAACCTTTGCCTGCTGTGTGATATTAAGACCCTCTTCAACATTGCCGATAGCGTCCTGAAGAGCCTGCCATGAAGCGGGTGTGTAGTTAGTCTCTACCAGGTCATAGGTCTTTTCGATTGCAGCGTCAACTGCGGTGTAATCGGCCGGCTTATAAACAAGATAGTTGTCAAGAGCGTTCCTGAGGTCCGCAACCATCTGGTCAAGCTGAGCCTGCATTGAAATTTTAAGGTTCCATACTATTGCTTCATAATAAGCATCAACTCTTGCAAGTGAAGCAGCGGTATAAAGGTCTCTGTTAAGAGCATCATAACGCGCTTTCTGCTCGTTTGCCGCTGTGTAATCCGCGCCTTTTTCAGCAAGATGCTCTATTGCGTCATAGATAGAGTCTGCCATAGCGTCAACTACTGCCTGCTCTGTGACCTTCTTTGAACGGAAAGCAACCGTTGAAGCCTCTGCTACAAGGTCGTCAAGAGCTTTAAGTGAAGCGTCTGTGTAGATTGATCTGTCAACAGCATTTGCAGCCTCAATAGCGTTATCAACGTTTGTGAAGTCTGCAGCAGCATATTCAAGAGCATCTTTAGCCGCTATAAGGTCTGTTGCCATCTTATCAACTGCGGGCTGATAGAAAATGGTGTAGTCCTTAACAATAGCGTTTCTTGCGTCTGCAACTCTCTTCCAAGATGCGGGAGTGTAGAGCGAAGAATCAAGGTTTGCAACAGCTTCGAGAGCCTGGTTAACCTTGGTGTAATCGGCTGTTTTAACTACAAGGCCGTTAATAGCATTCTGAAGTGCCGTTTCGGCAGCGTCAATATCAGCCTGCATAACATTGGGCTTTGCAATTACGCGCTGTGCGTTTGTAAGAGCCGATTTATATGCATCCCAACCTGCGGAGTAGTAGCTCTCCTGCGGGTTAACACCTATCTCTTTGCCTGTGGGGCTGATTGCAGGGTGCTCTGTAAGTGCCTCGCTGATAAGACCTTTAAGCTCGCCCTTGTTATACATATAGAAGCGAAGGTTAACAGCCGAGTGACCGCAAATCAATCTGTCTGATTCCGTATAGTTTGAATAGAGATTGGTAATAAATGTATAAGAAATATACTTTGTTCCGTCAGACTGAGTAGTCATAGCGTCTTTGTAGGTCGTGCCGTTAAAGGGAACAGACATACCGTACGCCGTAAGTCTGTAATCGGAAGCCGGACGGTTGCCTTTATTTTCGAGAATAGAAATTGTTTGACTCACACCGGCAAATGCGATTTGGTTACTTGCCGTTAAATCGTTGGCATAGCCGCTGGACCACTCAACTTCACCCGGATAAACCGATGTATCGCTGGTAAGTCGTCTCTCATACTCATTGTCTCTCCAAGTGCGTTTCTCGTCAAACACGGCATAGCGCAGGTTAATGTTTGCACCGTTGAGAGCCGTGCCCTCGGAGGAGTCAATGTAGGTTGTTGAAACAGGGCGCTGCTTATCAAGAGCTGTTGCGCCGTACCTGTTGCCGTCGCCGTTATCCTGGCCCCAAAGGACAAGACCGTAGCCTTCTGCCGCCGTGGCGTTTTGACCCCATCCCGAAGCCTCCGGCGTTACAAAGTTATAATAACCGTGTGCCCAGCAAGTCTTGTCATCTCTAAGTGTGTCGCCTCTGCCTGTGTCACCCGTGCCGTTATCATAGTAACTGCCGTATGTGTTGACGCCGAGGATTCTGTACACCATGTCATGCTCTGTGCCTCTGTGGTTCCATACCCTGGTTCTGTATTGGTTCATGTATATACCTGCAGGCTGCGAGATATTCTCAACATAGCTGCTGGCATACGCTTTATATGATTTGGTAAGAGTCTGACCCGTGAGCTTATCGGTGTATGTATAAGAATAACCGATCTCAAAGTCAAGGTAAGTACCTGCCTGTGCGGTACCGCCGGTAACAGTCCAAATCCAAGTGTTGTTATCGGGGTTTGTGCTTGTGAACTTAATGCTTGAGTTGTTAACGCAAGTAATAGTTACGTTTTTGTTGTTAGCCAGTGAAAGATCTGACTTGAAGGTGATGGTAGCGTTGGTGGGAGTTTCGCCCGCATACGCCTCTTTTGTGTAATCACCGCTGATATAGGGTACACCTGAGGGAGTAGCCTGAACGATGGTAGTTCCGAGAGTCAAAGCACCTGCCGCACTTGCAACTCTGACCACCGGAGAAGCGGTAACGGTGACCGTGGGAGCGATTACTCTGCCGGTGCCGTCGTCAACCATGACCTGTGTGCTTGCAGCGTTTTCGCCCGCCGATACGTCAACTGCACATACACCGACCTGTACGATCGTGAACAGCATCGCAACGGTCATTATAACGCTGAGAACACGCTTGCTGATTGCCATAGAAAATTCCTCCTTAAATATTCTGATGAAGAATGTGCAGAGATACTCCTACACATTATTACACAATATGATTATACTCAATTAAGTCTCAAATGTCAACAATAAAAAAAGATACTCTGCCGTAATTTTTAACAAAAATGACTAAGATAATATATACAATTTGTTTCAAAGCAAAAGAGCCGACTGATTCAGCTCGGCTCTTTAAATATATATTAAGTTACTCTTTTTAAAATTCGCCGTCGTTCTTCTTGGAGTTTTTCACAAACAAAACGACCACCGTGCCTATGCCCGCAACGCAGACCACCGCGGCGGCAATTATAATTATTTTTTTAAGCGGCGAGCTTTCTTTTAAGCTTTTTTCTGCCGATGAGGAATCACCGGAGCCGTCCCCGCCGTTTTGCGAAGCGTCGGAACCGCTGTCGCCGCTTGAGTTGCCGCCCGACGGCTGAACGCTCTCGCCAATCTCGCTGTCCGTACCGTCGTTTTTGCCGTCTACGGAAGTGTTCTGAGCATATTCGGTAGAAGCATTTGCATTTGTCACACTGCCGGTGAGGTCCGTGGTGACCGAAACGCTTATATCTTTAAATTCATATGTCTGGCAATTTTCGATTGTTACCGTTATGTCGGACTCGGTGAGCTTTGTGCCGGGAATTTTTGAAAATTTTATTTTTGCAAGCGAGCCGTCACCGTTTATTGCTTTAAAAGGTTCAATGCTTGCAAATGCACCCAATATCGGGTTTTTAGCTGCATTTATGCTCACAATAGGCGACATTCCGCTTTTCTCTGAGGCATATTCGTTAAACGCAGCCAAGCCGCTGCCCTTTTTACAGTCTTGTTCTTTGAGAGAAAGCTTAACTTTGTTGTATTTTATTTCATAGTCAAGAGCCGAAAATCCCGTTCCGCCGACAAACGAAAATTCAATCGTTACACTTTTATCGTCCTGCGCCACTACCGAGAGCTTAAAATCGGCGCTGTCTGCCGCAAAGGCAGAGAACGGCAAAGCCGCAGCCAAAAGCATAACGCAAATAAGCAGAGATATAATTTTTTTCATAATGCTTTATCCCCTTTTAATTATTTCAAAATCCGTAGGCGGAATTTTTAAACATTTCCATGTCCGAAAGGTCGATTTTACCGTCGCGGTTTATATCCATAGCCTCGCGCTCGGCAAAAGAAAAGCTCTCTGCCTTTTTTGTGCCGTAGATATATGCCGCCGCGTCCGAAAGGTCAAGCCCGTCGCAAATTCCGTCGCCGTTAATGTCACCCGGCAAAGCAACGGTGTATTTATCTTTAAGCTCGCCGTCACAGAAAAATTCTATAACCGCGCCGGTGCTTATAACAAAACCTTTTTTCGGCATAATTTTTGCGTTCATTCCGTTTTTAAGGCTAAGATATTTTGCAATAAAATCGCTTTGAGCCGTCACAGCCGAGCCGACTGTTACAATTTTTATGTTTGAGTTTGCCGCCGCGCCGCCTATAAACGAAAACTCGCCGCCGCTTTTGAACACGGCATAAAGCACGGTGTTGCATGTGCCCATTTTAAAGCTTGCACCGTCCGAATAAACAGCACTGCCGGAGGCAGATGTTGCCCAACCGCAGAATTTTTTGTCTCCGTTTTTAAAATTATTCTTTTTAAGATTTTCGGATTTTCCTTTTTCTATAAGCTGATGAGACATTCCGCCGCTCGCGCCGTTGCCGTCAAAGCAAACCGTGCCGATAAAGTCCGCATAGTCAAGGCTTATCCAGCCGACCGCGCCGTTGCCGAGATAAAAGCTGCCCCACTTGCCGCTGACCGAGGTGATAAACACCGTGTCGCCGAGAGAGAGCGTGCCGAGCTTTGAATACGAAGTTGACGCGCCGCTTCTTATGTTAAGAGTGTCGGTGTTGACCTCATAAAATCCCACTCCGTTTTTAAGCGAAATATATTTTGAGGTTCTGCCCGAATAATTTTGATTCAGCGAAATCCAGCCGACATCATTTGAAAAAGAAATTTGACCCCAGCCGTCTTTATAGGCATAGACATAAACTTCACTGCCGTTTTTTAAAGTGCCGAGCGAACGGTATTCCGTGCCCGCTCCGCTTCTGACATTCAGCGAGGTTGCAGTAAGCTTGTATGTGCCGAATTTTGATGTGTCGGTAACGTCTTCTTTATCAGGGTCAATAACCTCTGTGCCCGTGTAGCCGTTAAAACCGTATTTTTTTATAAAAGACGAAAAATCGCGGTAGCATTTGTTGATATCCACATTGCCGGGGATTCCGTCAATCGTACCCGTCTCTGTATACTGCCACATATCGTATTCGCCCTTATAAGAGCACTGTGAAGCATATTGTGCAACCCAAATTGTGCAGTTTTTAAGCTCCGAGGCATTTATAAGAGAAGTCAGCCAATATTTGTTGGCATAAAGGCCGGGGTAATATCCGTTTTTATAAAGAGTGTCACAAAAAGTTTTTGCAATGGCGGTTCTCTGCTTGTTGTTGATGGTGTTTTGAACCGTCGAATCCTCCATATCTATATAAACAGGAAGATCCGGCTTGCATTTATATGCCTTTAAGGTTTTGATGACCCACAGAGCCTCCTCCTCCGCCTCTTTTTCATTCAGCGCGGTGCTGAAAAAATAACAGCCGAACGGCAGCGAAACAGATGTTGCTCCGCTGAAATGCGAGGCGAACATCGGGTCCTCAACCAGATTGTCTCTGTAAACCGAGCCGCGGTATCCTATACGCGCGATTATACCGTCAATATTTTTGGCGGTCTTTTGCCAGTTTATAGATATGTTCCACTTTGAAATATCCGCAATTGTGAGGTTTGCTTTGTCGGGTGAAGCAGCCGTGCCGACGCCAGCCGTGCAAAAAACAAGCACAACAAAAAGCAGAACAGATATAATACGTTTTAACGCTTTGCAGTCCACAGCCGAATCCTCCGATTATATAAATTATTTTTATTATAGCAGAAGAATATATATTTGTCCATAATTCGGGTTGTAAATTTAAGCTTTCAAGTTTATAATATCTCTATTCCGCTTGATTGGACGTAAGAATATGCAATCCGAAAAGATTTTTAAAAACAAATACGGCTTTGTGCTCTCGGCACTTTTGTGTACCGCCTTGTGGGGCACCGCGTTCCCGGGGGTTAAGCTCGGGTATGAATGGTTTAATATCGGTACATCGGACACAGGCTCAAAGCTTTTGTTTGCAGGCACAAGATTTATGCTTGCAGGCATTGCGGTGCTTTTGATTTACGGCATAAAAAACAAAAAACTCCCGAGCTTTTCAAAAGCTCAGGCTTCAAAAATTCTTTTGCTCTCGGCAGTTCAAATTGCCGGCAACTATTTTTTTTATTATCTCGGCCTGTCCGTCACGGCAGGCAGTGTTGCCTCTGTGCTAAATTCCTTTGACACATTTTGCACCGTGCTCACCGTGCCGCTTATTTTTAAAGACGACAAATTGAATCTCAAAAAATTTCTCGGCTGCGCCGTCGGTATATCCGGCATAATTTTAATAAATCTCGGCTCTGACGGCATAAGCACTTTTAAATTCACAGGCGAAGGGTTTTTGCTTATTTCTGCACTGTTTTCTACCGCCGGAATAATGATAAACAAAAAAGCCGCAAGCGACACCGACCCGATGATTGTGACGGGTTATCATCTGCTTTTCGGCGGAGCGGCGCTCACTGCCGCCGCACTCGCTTTGGGAGGAAAAATCTCTTTCTCATCACCCAAAGCCGACCTTTGCCTTTTATACCTCGCCATGGTTTCTGCCGCGGCATTCTTCATATGGTCCGCACTGTTAAAATACAACCCCGTCAGCAAGGTGAGCATATTCAAACTCATGACGCCTATCTTCGGCAACGTGTTCTCGTTTCTTGCTCTGGGCGAAAATATTTTAACTCCGCTGCATCTTTTATCGCTGTTGCTCGTCTGCCTCGGCATAGCGGCGGTCAACACCGACAAACCAAAGCTCAAAAAATAATGTCTGCCGTCGATGCTCCGACGGCTTTTATTATGTCTTCGGGAGCAATCTCGATTTGTCTGCCGACCTTGCCTGCGCTGACCGTTACTGTTTTGAGCGAAAGCACTGCGTCATGAAAAAAAGTTTTAAACGGTTTTTTCATGCCTATCGGGCTGCACCCTCCGTGGATATATCCCGTGAGCGGAAGCAGCTCTTTTTGCTTTATCATTTCAACCGATTTTTCACCTGCCGCTTTTGCGGCTTTTTTCAAATCAAGCTGTTCTGCAACGGGAATAACAAAAACAAAATATTTTTTTGACGCGCCTTTTGTAACAAGAGTTTTATAGACCTCTTCTTGATTTTTGCCTATCATTGCCGCAACGCTTACACCGTCCGGCACCTCGTCTTTTGAAAAAGAATATTCGTGCGGAATATATGCTATCTTTTTTTGATCCAAAAATCTCATTACATTTGTTTTTTGCTCTGCCATAATTATCCCTTCGTTTTAATAAAAATCAACGGTCTTTTTTGCCCGTATAAACCATGTAGTAATTGTGGATTTTTTCCGCTTTCCAAAAATCATATTTCACCGTCTCAAACCCGAGCTTTTCATAAAGAGGGACATTCGCGGGGTTCTGCGTTTCGAGCCCGAGCGAATACCCAAGCGGAACAAGGTCTTTAATCCCCTGCTTTATAAGAGCGGTTGCAACACCCTCGCCCCAATGATTTCTGTCCACAAAAACAGGCTCTATGAGAAGCGTATTTTTTTCAAAAACCTTTGTGTCAAGGTGGCTGAAAGCTTTAAGAGTTTTTATAAGCGAAATATTATAAACGCAAAGAAAAGCCCAGTTTGGGCACTTCAAAAAATCAAGCATTGTGTAATCGTTATGCGCGTCGCGCCAAACACAAATTCCACGCCCTTTTTCATCTTCATAAATGAAGTCCTCACCGTTCGACGTGCTGAGACGTTCAAGCATAAAATGATAGAGAAATTTTTTGCGTAATTTTTCATTCTTTGTGGCATAGACATGAACCGGGTCATCTTTGTAACTCTCTGCCGCCATTCTCGAATAATATTTTAATCTTTCGCGTGAAAGTTTTTTCTTTTCCATAACAGATCCTTTTTTATATAAATTTTTTCGTTGCTCATGGTAAGAAAACCGGAGCAGCTTTTATATGCTTCCCACATTTTCTCTTTTGAGTTTTATTTTATCTGCAAGGCGCAAAACTCCCTTGCCCGTGTAGCACAAAATCACGCTGAACAAAACTATCGGCACAAAGGATGTGAACCACACTGCATCGGTGTTTGTGATGTTATACTTTTCTATTATATTGCGTCCCCAGTTGAGCACCATAAAGTGTGTTATATAAAGTTCAAGCGTGTGACTGCCGACAAAACCGAGTGCCTTTAAAACGGTTTTTCCGACCGAAAATTTTTCTATAAATTTAGAAACATAAGAAATAACAATGCAAATTGCGGGTGCAAGCACAATCAAAGGGTAGTTGCTGAGACCGTAAGGCGTCAATAAATCATAAAATTTTAAATAAAAAATAATTATTGCTCCGAGTGCTGCCGCCGAAGCTGCGGCAAGCGTCAGAATTGATTTTTTGGAAAGCGGTTTATCGTTTTCTTTTGAGCGTTTTGCAAAATATATTCCGACAAAAAACACCGGCAGTCTCGACGCGGCGATTATCATTTTATCAACATTCCAAAATGCCGTCGAAAAAAGCACCAGCACCGCACAAACTCCGGCGCAGGCAAGGTTGTTTTTGGTTTTGTCTGCAACAGCTGCAAAATACGGCACAAGAATATAATAGACCCAAATTGCTTCAATATACCAGTTAAAGCCCTCAGTCTGCCCCGTGAATCCCCTGACATAAAAGAGGTTGCCTATTACGGCAGAAAAATCCGCCCCTCTTTCAAGGCAAAGATACACGCACCAAACCGCCATTGCCACAGCGGTTATCGGCAGCAGTTTTCTTATACGGCGTTTCATAAAGCCTGCGGCATCTCTGTCTTTGGAATAAGACAGATAGCAGCCTATGCCCGACGCAAAAAGGAATATATCCACGCCCGAATATCCGCTTAGCTGCAAGAAAGAAAGCGGACCTGTAATTTTAATCTCGAAATGCAGAAGCATTACCCAAAGTATCGCAAAACACATCCAGATTTTGCGGTATTTTATTATCTCTTTAAGCGTCATTTTAAATATTCTCCTCTTTTGCTATGAGCATAACACGCTCTGCGTTTTTGAACATCGGCGTAAAATATGCCCTTAAACCCAACTAAGCTGCCGACCGTCAGCACTCCCGTTTTTCAGCTTTGTATATTCCCCAATCGGCAAACATCTCAGGAATAGAATAAACATCCTTCCAATCGGTATAAATACGTTCCGACGAGCCAGGATTTTTCGACGAAAATGTGTCCCAAGCAGTGATAATACGATCTGCCTTTGGAATATCGTGTTCCGCCATAAAATCAACTTACCGTTTAATACTCTTGCTGAATATAGTTGTAACATTATACTTGCCAAACATAATCTCATCCGTTGATTCATGACCGCCAAACCCAAAAGAACACAGTCCGTCGTTAATCATTAAGTCGCCGATACGAATAAGAATCGTCAGTGCTTCTTCGATTGTACATTCGTCAATATAATAAACGTCATTGTGTAATTTCTCCACAATCCCGGGTTGAATTTCTTGCTCGTCATCACAACTTGAAGGTAGCTCCAAAATGAAAAAAATCGGTTCATCGTGAATACAGATGAAGTGCCCCATAACATCACTGATTTTATCTGCCGATATGTTGGCAATAATCCGATCATCTTCCAGCATATATTCTTCACAAAGCTTTTCCGGAAAAGGAACTTTGCAACCGTTTCTCAGTGTAAGCATTATCTTTTATCTCATTTTGCATCCGATTTTCCGCTTCGAGACATAAGTACAACCGTCTCCACATGCGCCGTGTGGGGGAACATATCGACGGGTTGGATGGCTTGGACACGGTAGCCGTTTTTGTGCAGCAGGGCGATGTCCCGTGCCTGCGTTTCGGGATTACAGGAAATGTAGACGATTCTTTGCGGGGCAAGCTTGACGGCGGAAAGGAGAAACTCCCGTGAGCTTCCCGCACGGGGTGGGTCCATAAACACGACGTCCGCTTTTTCGCCGGCGTCTGCCATATCCCGCATAAATTCTCCCGCATCGCCGCAGTAAAAACGAGCGTTTTTCACGCCGTTGCGTTTGCAGTTGGCAATGGCGTCATGCACGGCGTCCTTGTTCAATTCCACGCCGATGACCTTGCCCGCCTTGTCTGCGGCGACAAGACCGATGGTGCCGATGCCGCAGTAGGCGTCGATGACCGTTTCCTTGCCGTGCAGGTGCGCAAACTCGACGGCTTTGCCGTACAGCACCTCGGTTTGCACGGGGTTGATTTGGTAAAAGGACTTCGCCGAAATACGGAACACCTTGCCGCAGAGCGTGTCCTCAATCGTTCCCTTGCCGTACAGCACACGTTCGCTCGGCCCTAAAACGAGATTCGTCCGAAAGGGATTGATGTTCAAAATCACGGTCGTGATTTCGGGGTGCTTTTCGAGCAGGGCTTTGAGAAAATTGTTTCTCGACGGGAACGTCGGCGTAGAGCAAACGAGTACGACCATCACTTCGCCGCTGTGGAAGCCGCGTTTGACAAGCACATGGCGCAGAACGCCTCTGCCCGTATCCTCATCGAACACGGGAATTTTGAAGCTGCGCAGCATCGAGCGAATCGTGACGATAATCCTGTCCGCCGTCCGATCCTCCAAAAGGCAGTCGTCGACCGAAACGACACGGTGTGAGCCGGACTGATACACGCCGGAAATGACCCGCCCGTCCGGCAGGTGCTTGAATGCCGCCTGGACTTTGTTGCGGTAGTGGTACGGCTCGTCCATGCCGATGATCGGCGAAACCTTGCCGTACTTGCCGAGAAGCGCACGCACCGAAGCTTCCTTGCGCCGAAGCTGTTCGGCATACGGCAGGTGCATCATTTGACAGCCGCCGCATTTTCTGTGTAAAGAGCAAACTTTTTCCTACGTTTTTGCTACAGTGTATCGACATATTTGCACACCGCAATGCAGAGCGCAAACACGGCAATGCGTATGTACTTCCGCCGCATCAAATCACCGCTTTAAGTACAGTTTACCGACGCACTCTCTGTGACGGTATACTATTTTGAAAAGCCTTGTCCAGCAATTTGTTCGTTCCATCCGTAGCCAACCAAAGTATTTTTGCGCAGACAGTGGTTGCGACGATGAAAACAACGGTTGCAATGAATAGATTGGTTTTCCCGTAAATGTTGTACTCGCCACGGCAGAATATCCCGTGAACCAAATAGATATACATCGAGCCGCCGTCCAAAAATGTCACAATCTTTGAAGCCCCCAGCTTATCAAAAAACAGAGGGAATTTTTTGCGAATTTCCATTATCAAACAGACAAAGGACGGACCGATGACGGAGTATTCCATGGGGATCAAGCACAAATACAGCGGCGTTCCGTCCATGTAGACGTTGGTCAGTAAACGCAGCAAAAGTGCGGCAAAGATAGTGCAGCAAATTTCTTTTATTCTACCATTCCGAATCGAAAGGTTCATCCATACCGCAAAGACTTCGCCTTGGGGCAAGAGTAGGTTCGCTCGTGATTGCACGTCTCATAGCGCAATTTGTTCGTTCAGCTCTCGTACAGCGTCTGTATCGTTCGGGCGGTTTCCCGAATGTCAAAGGCGCGCAGTCTGTTCGGGTCGGCAACAGGGCGACTGCTATCCAAAAGCGCCGAAACGGTTTGCGCCCAAACGCTTGCATTTTCTTTGAGCGAAACGAACACGCACCCGCCCGCATCCGCATCATGAGGAATTTCCTGCGAAGCGACGCAGGTAAGTCCTGCCGCTTGCGCTTCCAGAAGGACAATGCCGAATCCCTCCCATTTTGACGGCAAGAGAAATACTTCACAGTGAGGCAGGATTCGATGCACATCTGTGCGTGCGCCGAGAAACAGAATCTGTTCCTTTACGCCAAGCTTTTCTGCTCGGGCGTGGACATCCTTTTCAAGAGAGCCTGAGCCCATCCAGACAAGCTTCACATCGGTGCGGATTTCTTTCAAAGCGGCGATAATATCTACAATAAAAAACGGATTTTTCTGCTCGGTAAACCGACCGACTGTCGCAAGGTAATGGACGCCGCCCTCAAGACCGATTTCGGCAGGCTCAATCCGTGCGTCCGACGCCTGAAATCGAGCAAGGTCGATGCCGTTGGGGATGACAAGTGCAGGCTTTTTGCCGAAAAAGCAGGTGTTTGCCTTTTCAGAGCAGCCGATTCGATGGGTGGAGAACAGGTGAATCAAAAGGCGCATAACGCTGTAGTAAACCCCTTTGGCAGACAGGACTTTGACAGTGGTGTTGAGTGTGTTGTGCGCATGACAAATCCGCTTGCGGATACCGGCGAGCGAGGCAATCAACAGACAGATGCCGTTGAGCATATCCATGTTTGCGTGAATGACGTCATAGTTGCCTTTTTTCAGTTGCTTATACAGTCCGATAGAATAGGCAAGCTTTTTTTTGAAGCCATCCAGGTCACACAGATGGATGGTGCGCACGCCCAAAGCAACGGCTTCCTGCTCGTGGACGGGGATTTCCTGCGGGTCGAGAGCCATAATGACGTCCAATTCAAGCGAATCCAACGAAATGTTGCGAAAGATTTCAATCAAAAGGGATTCGATGCCGTTGGTGGACAGACCATGGGTCAAAATAGCAACTCTCTTTTTTGTCAAAATGCTCTCCTCCTCGGTGGATATATAGGTATAAACAAATTATAATAAAGAGCGCAAGAAAAGTCAAGGATGGATCGGAGAAAAGCTAAACAGCCTGTATTCTGAAACGGAAGGTGTATCCGGGGACGCGCAAGCGAGCCTTTTCAATGCTTTAGGGATATTATATGATGAACGGAACGCACACCGAAAAGCGGAGGAATACTATCGAAAAGCGATAGAAATCAGAATAAAGCTTTTATTAAAGAGACAATCTTGAAAGGGCGAATCCGACGCTTGCAAAGGAAACAGGGGTAACCGTGCGGCAACGCATTATACGGTTGATGACAAGACAGGAAACGCTTATGACAGTGTAGCAAAAAGAAAAGGGATTCCGGGAGACCGTCAGATACGGCAAATTCTCAAAATCCCTTTATTTCTGTGCTTTTCATGGTCTTTTTTACTTTACTTTTGACAGAAGAACGACGGTCTCCACATGGTTCGTGTGTGGGAACATATCGAAGAGCAGGGCTTTTTTGATTTTGTAGCCGTTCTTTTTCAAAAAGCGCGCATCTCTCGCGAGGGTTTTTACGTTGCACGAAACATAGACGATTTTTGACGGCTGCGTTAAAACGAGAGATTGCAAAAATTTTTCGCTGCATCCCCTTCTCGGAGGGTCAACAAAAACCGCATCAAAATGTCCGCCGTTTTTTGCATAATTTTCGGCAAAATCTCCTGCGTCTCCGCAGATAAATTCTATGTTTTTTTCTCCGTTTATTTCGGCATTTATTTTTGAGTCTTCAACCGCCGCAGAGTTTATCTCAACGCCGAATCCGCGCGCTCCGCTTTGCGAAGCAACAATGCCGATTGTTCCCGTGCCGCAGTATGCGTCAAGAAAAACCGAGTTTTCATTGAGAGAGGCAAACTCTTTTGCCTTTGAATAAAGATTTTGCGCCTGAAGAGTATTTATCTGAAAAAAAGATCTCGGCGAAATTCTGAATTTTTTTGAACAAAGCTCTTCTTCGATATAGCCGTTTCCGAATAAAATTTTTTCTTTTGTTCCGAGCATTATCGCCGTGTCGCCACAATAAATGTTTTGAACGACCGTCGTTATCTCGGGGTGCTTTTTAACAAGTGCGTTTATAAACGACCGCTCTTTCGGGAGCTCGCCCTCACGCGTGACCAAAACAAGCATTATTTGCTCAGACGAGAAGGCTTTGCGAACCATGGCATATCTGAAAAATCCCGTTTTGCTTTTGGCATTATAAATTTTTATTTTAAAGCTTTTGAGAAGAAGCGCAAGGTCGTTAAAAATCGCGTCCGCCTCTTTGGGGTGTATGGCGCAATTTTGCGCCGCGGTGCAGTTGCCGTCCGAAGAGCGGTAAATTCCCCAGCGTATGTTTTTATTTTTGTCTTCAAAAAAGAGTGCGTCTGCTTTGTTTCTGTATTCAAAAACCCAAGGCGAAGCAATTATATCCGAAATTTTACAAAGACCGCCGAGCTCTTTTTGCGCTTCTCTTCTTTTTAAAAGAAGCTGCTCGGAATAAGTCAGATTTTTAAGCTGACAGCCCGGGCAGCTTTTGCCTGCCGTGCAAAGAGAATTTATTGTTTCGTCGGTCATAAATTATTCCTCTTTAAAATCTTTAAAAGTAATTTTGGTGTTTGTTGAGCCGGTCACAGGTCCGCCCGTGACATAGCTGAGCTTAACATTCTCTGCCGAAAATTGTGAGGAATAAGCAATTTGAAGAGTAACAAAATTTCTCGTTGCATAATTTATCTCTGCCGTGAGAGTAACCGCGCCATGCTTTACCGATGCCGAGTCGGCAGTCGCGGCATAACCTTTTATTTTTGTGCTGAATTTTTCGTTTGTCATATAGTCTTTTGTGACCGATGCAACTTCTGTCATTCCGTCATCGGAATTTTTTAAAAGATTAGCGGTTATAACAACATTCTCGCCGTCGGCAGAGGCTGTTATGCCGTTTAAATTTTCCGCAGTCAGCTCCGGCACGGTGAATACCGCAGAAATATCGTCTCCGACGTAATAAGAGTTTTGGCTTGTCCCGACTCCCATCATGTCGCCGAAAGAGGATTTGAGCATATTTTTATAAGACTCCGTAGCACCGTCAACCGTGCTTAAACTTCCGGCAGAAAAAGATTTTAGCGTGCACTCTTTTTTAACAGAAAAATTAAAAGATTTTTTATGAAAAGCTTTGATTGCGGAATTAAAAAATTTAACGGCGTCCTCTTCGTTTTGAGGCGCGACGGCGCTCACCGCTTCCACTGCCGTACTTTTTGTTGTCTCTTCGCCGCCCGCGCTCGTCAAAGGTCTGTTTGTGGTTATGACACCCGAAGTGCCGTCATTCTTTTTTGTGCACGCACACAAGCCCAGAACCACCGAAAAAGCCAAACCTGCCGAAATTATTTTTAAGAAATTATCTTTCATAAAATCACCCGATTTTCAATCTTTCAAAGTTTAAAATCCTCTTCTCTGAATTCCATAGGCTCCGACTCTTTTTGCGGAACGCGGTTTAATGGGTCATACTTATATTTTTTGCAAAGCGAATCCGGCCGTCGGATGCCTGTTTTTTTGCAAAGTATCATTTCTTCACCCGGCATTGCGGTGCCGAAAGCACAGCTCCTGCACTCAGGTTGAACGTTTTTATCGTCAATCAATTTTTTACGCACGTTCCACATTCCTTTACTCGGTTAAATATAACAGTATTCTATCACATTTTTTTAGTGGGGGCAAGGTCTAAAATAACCAATGCACAAGTTATAAGCATTGCCGCCGCAGCAGGTGCGGACACCGAAAACGCCACAGGCGTCACCTGCGAAACATTTGAAAAAGCCGAGCACTCGCAAGGGAAGATTTTTAACATCACCGCACACACAGCCGCGGTGAAGCCCGCGCACAATGCTCTGAATGAGGCAAACACCGTATATTTTAATCCGACCTCACTTAAAAACGGCATTATTTGCGCGTGCACCGCAAGCCCCGACCAACTCAAAACAAACGCAGTTATAGGAATAGGGAAATTCTTTGCCGCCGACGAACAGCCGCTTGTGACCTCGCACAAAATACCGAGCCACAGCTTAAGCTCCTCGTTTAACGGCAAGCTGTTAAAGACCTCAATAATCGCGCAAAAGACTACAACCCATCCGCAAATTGACAGCATTGTTTTGAGCGCGTCGCTCACAGAAGAAACGAATGCATTGCTTTGCGGCAGCTCCGTATTTTTTTTGCAAAGTGTTTTTTCGTCTTTTGTAAAAAATCTCAATACCACGCCGGCGCAAAAAGAAGAAATAAAAAGAGAGACTAAAAGTATCGTGCCTGCTTTTTTGCTGCCGAGCATAAATTCGCCGACGGTGTTTATCACAAAAGCCGGGCCTGCATTTATGCAAAAAAGCATCATTCGTCTTCCCTGCGCCCTGCTGAGCCTTTGGCTCTTTACATATTCCGAGGTCATTTTTGCCCCTACGGGGAAGCCGCCTACCATACTCATCAAAAATACGCACGCCGAGCAAGGCGGCAAATCAAAAAGAAACGAACATAATTTTTTTGTGAATTTTCCGCCGTCAAACGACATTTTACTCATGTAACACGCCGTAACCAAAAAAGGCAAAAGCGACGGAACAAGCGTTTTAACGCACAGCCCGATTCCCTGCGACACGCCTGCGGCGGCAGACTGCGCTTTTAAAATGCAAAGTGCCGCACAAACAAAAGTAAGCGATATTTTTATAAATTTTTCTGCGGTATTTTTCATTAAGATCACCCATAAATATATATGGTAAAGAAAGCAATTTATCAACCGAGGGTGAAACATATTGAAAAACAAAAAATCAAAACTGAATTTTATTGCAAATGAATTTGATTTGCCGGAGGATCTCGGCAAAGACGGTTATCATGTTGAAATAATGAACTCCTGCGTTGTTGTTGACGGGTGCAAAAGCGTTGCGGAATACGGTGACGGAATTATAAGGCTTAACGTCGGCAAAAAATCGGTAGGTGTTATCGGCAACGAGCTTTTGATAAAAAGCTTTTCGTGCGGTCAGGTGACTATATCGGGCAATGTTCTTTGCGTTGAGCTTAACTGAGGGTGTGATTTTTTGCTTTTGATAAAAATATTTCGCTTTTTCTCCGGCTATGTTGAGTTTTTTGCCAAAGGCGGCTTCGGCGAAAGATTTATAAATCTCTGCTCGGTTTATGATATACCGCTGTGGAATGTGCGAGCTTGCAACGACGGATTCTATGCGCGCACAACTCCCGAGGGATACAAAAATATTCTTGTCTGTGCAAGAAAAAGCGGCGTTAAAACGTCAATGAAGCGCAAGGTCGGTATTCCTTTTATAATTCACCGCTACCGCCGCCGCTGGGGACTTGCCGTCGGCGCAATTTTTCTTGTTTTGTGTCTGTCGCTTTTATCAACCAGAATTTGGCTCATAGATGTCAGCGGCAACAGCACCGTCACAGACGAAGAAATAATCGAATGTGTTAAAGAAGCCGGGCTTTTTATCGGCTCGCGAAAGGCAAAGCTCAATCCCCCTCAAATTTCGCTCTATGCTTCGGGAAAGATTGAAAAGCTCTCGTGGATTTCGGTCAACATCTCGGGCAGCTGTGCAAATATAGAGGTTCGCGAGGGCTTTGACAGCCCAAAAATCAGAGACAGCTCTGGCAAATACAACCTTGTTGCTTCGCGCGACGCACAGCTTATAATTCTCGAAACATACAACGGCTCCGCACAGGCAAAAATATTCAACCCCGTGCTCAAAGGCGAAGTGCTTATAAGCGGAGTTGACCAAAACAAAGACGAATCCGCGGCGTTCACCCACGCAGATGGCTATGCAGTGGGAAGAACGGAAGATAAATTTAATATAACTTGCCGTGCAGATGAAAAAATTTATAAAAACAAACTTGTTCGCAGAGTAAGAAAATTATATCTTTTCGGCATTGAAATTCCGCTCGGCAAAGCGCCCAAAGAATATGACTGCAAATTTGACGTTAAAAAATATTTTTCTTTAGGCTCAAAGGCAATGCCGTTAGGCGTTTTTTACAGCGACTATTCAAAAAAAACGACCGATGAAACCGCCTTAAATCAAAGCCAGACCAAGCTCATTGCCTGCACAAGATTTTTAAAGGCTGCGGCTGAATACTCTAAAACGCATCAAACAATAAGCAGCAGCTTTAATGTTAAAACCACTGCCGAAGAAAGCCGTCTTACCGCCGACTTTGCAGGCTATGAAAACATAGGCAAAGAAGTGCCGTTTGAAACCGACAATATTGCGCCCGAAGAGCAAATAACGGATCTGCACTGAATGTTGCAGACCCGTTATTATTATTTATGTTCGTTCTCTCTTTTTTCGTTAATAAAGTTTAAAACCTCTGTTTTATATTCGCCGTAGATTTTATATTTTTTAGAGAAAATTATCAAAGAAATTATTATGAGCGCAGGCGGTATAATATACATCATTGCAGATATTGCGCCTTGAGCCGCCGCCGACTGCACCTTGTCCTGACCCACAACATAGCCCGTTGCAAGAAAAAGACCGTACATAATTATGCACTGAACGGTGTATGCCATTTTTTGCAAAAATCCCTTCATAGAGAAGGTAAGCGACTCGCTTCTTTTGCCGGTGTGGAACTCGCCGTAATCCACAACATCCGCAAGCATTACCGTTTGATTTACAAACATACTGGCAATGCCGAGCGATGTCACAAAATAAAATGCGCCCATAATATAAACGTTCTTGTTAAAGAATGTGCCTGCCGCAAACATTCCGACATATCCTGCCACAGCCATAATAAGCGAGGTCTTATAGGTCTGTCTGTTTGTCATTTTAAACGCAGAAGAGCATACGGGTATAACCAAAAGACCGACTATTGAGCCAACTGCGCCGAACATATTGAATATCGACTGCAAGGCAATGTCTCCGCAAATAACGGTGAAGTAGTAGCCGCTAATGCCGGAGGTCATGTAGTAGCCCGCGTTTGAAATCATTGCAAAAAGCATAAAGACCAAAAGCTGATCGTTGCTCTTAATGGTCTTAACAGAATTTTTAAGAGAGAATTTTTCTTTTTGACCCATGACAACGTTCTTCTCTTTCGTAGAGAGAACACAGCACACGGCAAAAAACACCAAAAGAACCGCGGCAATCATTGCCCATCTGCCAAAGCCCTGTGCGTTGACGTCTTCATTTGTTCCGTCACCGAGAAGCTTGAGCGCATAGGGGGTAAAAATAATAATTATACCCTGACCGAGACCCGAAAAAGTCCTCGCAATTGTTGAAACTGCGTTTCTCTCTTTCTCTTCGCTCGAAAAAGACGGAACCATTGACCAATAAGGTATATCGGCAAGTGTATTTGTCATGCCCCAAAAAACATATAGAAGCGCAATATAGATATAAAGCCCGACCGAGCCGTAATCAAAGCCCGGGTTATTAAACAGCAGGCAAAGCACAACCGCATTGCACACTGCGCCTATAATTATCCACGGGCGGTATTTGCCCATTTTTGTGTTTGTCATATCAACGAGAGTACCCATCATCGGGTCGTTGATACCGTCCCACAAACGGGCAATGGGAGCAAGAATGAGCAAAAACAAAGATTTTATGCCCATTACGTTGGTGAGGTAGATTGAAAGATACGAATAAAACAATCCATAACTCAAATCAAGACCTACCGCGCCTATGCCGTAGCCGATTTTTTCGCGGAAAGAGACTTTTTGCATTGAAACCAATCCTTTAAAGCTTTGTTATACTTATACCCCCGACCCAGCCGGCCGGGGGTAATATTTTTATTTTACCGAGATTACGCCGGTAGCGATTTGAAGTATCAAAAGCGCGTCTGTGGAGTTTACTTTTCCGTCGCCGTTAACATCGGCTTTTTTCTTCTGCTCATCAGTGGGCGATTTTACTCCCGTTGCAAACTGAAGAATTAAAAGTGCGTCTGAAGACGAAACTCTGTTGTTGCCGTCCACATCGGGATAAACCTTTGCGATAACTCTTGTTTTTTTAAGGTCTTTGCCGCATACGGAGCAAACAGACTTTTCAAGACCCGTGTATCTGTATGTTGGAAGTGTAACAGTAACCCAAACCGCCTGATGGCCGAGTGCGTCGATTTCTTCTGTTTCTGCCGCTACACCGCATCTTTTGCAAACCTTATGTTTTAAGCCTTTAAGCTCGCAGGTGGGCTCAACAACCACTACCCATTCATCGCCCGTTAAGTGACCGGGTGCTTTAACCGTTTTGCTTGAGAGAACTTCGGAGCAAACACTGCAATACATCTTTGCAACGCCGTCTTCGGTGCAGGTTACTTTTTTCTCCCACACCCATATGCCGGTTGATTTATGCCCCTGTGCTTCGATTACTCTTGTCTTAACAGTCTCGCTGCAAACAGAGCAAAGCATTTTTTCTTCACCGTTCTCGGTGCAGGTTGCGGCTTTGACAGTTACCCATTCGCCTGTTTCGGTGTGACCGTTAGCAGGAATAGCCTCTTCCTTAAGCTTTTTGCCGCATGATGTGCAGTCTTTAACCTTTGTGCCGTCTTCGGTGCAGGTTGCCTCTTTTATAACAGTCCACTCCGCCGGCTCTGTGTGACCGCTTGCGGGAATAACCTCTGTTTTATTCACGGCATTGCATTTTGTGCAGATGATTGCTTTTTCGCCGTCTTCGGTACATGTTGCCTCTTTAACGATTACAAAATCTTCTGACCATGTGTGACCGCTTGCCGGAATTACGCGGCTTTCTTTTGTTTCGCCGCAGGCAAGGCAGACTATTGCCTCTTCACCGTCATCTTGGCAGGTTGCCTCTTTTACGGTTACATATGTTTCCGACCAAGAATGTCCCTTTGCGGGAACTTCGCGTTCGCTTTGGACATCACCGCACTGTGTGCAGATGATTTTTTCGGTGCCCGGCTGTGTGCAGGTCGGCTCTTTTGTAACTATCCAATCCGAATAGCTGTGCGGTATTTTTTCTATTGATTTTGTTGCAACAACCGTTCCGCAATCCTCGCAAATCTGAGATTCCGTGCCTTCTTTTTGGCAGGTTGCTTCTTCTGTAACAACCCATTTAAGGTTTGCGTGAGCGAGCTTTTCTATCGGCTTTTCTTCAACATGCTTGCCGCAATCGGCACAAACATAAGCGCTTATGCCCTCTTCGCCGCAGGTAGGCGATTTAACCTCTTGCCATGTGCACTCGCCGTGCGGTTTTGCAGGAGCGGCCTCGCTGTCGTCATAATAGCCGCAGAAAGAGCAGTTCTTTATTATTTTGCCGCCTGCCTCACAGTCTGTATAAACTGCGGTTTCGGTATAATAACCCGATTCAAAATTGTGATAGGGGCAAAGAATTTCAAAGGTAATTTCTTTTTGACCGAGATATTCGCCTCTGCCCGTAACGGTAACGGTTGCCGTGCCGATATCGACATTGTCGGTATACTCTAAAGTATAATCCGTGCCGAATGTAAGCTGCTCGTTCTCGGCATTAAAAATTTTAAGGTTGCTGAGTTCAACAGGACTTCCCGTATAATGAATAACCTCATCTGCGCCGGTGTAGGTGCAATTAAAAACATCTTCAAAATACTCAACCTTTATGTTATTTGCCCGTGCGTATTTATCGGCAGAGGAGCCTTTGATGCACTTGATGACAAGCTCTTCGTTTGTAAGTGCAAAAGCGCTCGCACCGATTTTAACGTCGGTCGAATAAAATACCACTCTTTTAAGGTTTGAGCACTGCATAAAGGACGCGCTGTTTACCGCCTTTATATTTCTGCCGAGAGTGATTTTTTCTATTGTATCGGAGCCTCTGAACGCACCCGTGCCGATTATGGTAACGGGCAGCTCACCGTGCTCGTCGCTTTCATCGTCATAAACATCGGGAACGGTAAAATATGTAGCGTTTTCGCCGTTGTATTTCAAAAGCTCATATCCGTCTGTTTTTTCGTCATACTTCCACTCGCAGAGAGTAGTGAGATTTGTGTCTACCTTTACGGAGTTTGTGTACGAACCGTAATTATCTGTTTTTGATGTAAAATCGGGTGCCGAAGCATTGGTGACAACAATTTTCATATTGAGGTCGCCCTCAAGGCTCGAATGGTCTTTTGCTTTAAAGCGGATTACCATAAAATCCAAGCCGCTCTCAAAAGTGAAGCTGTCGAGCGTTGACATACACCACTTGACTGCACCGGGTGTTCTTTTGCTGCAGCTGTAAACATAGTCGCCCTTATCAAGCCCTATGCTTGTGCCGCTGCTCAAAATGTCGATTGCCTTGTTAAGTCCGTCGCCCCTTACAAGGTCAACGGGCTCAAACGTGTTGCTGTCATAGAGAAGCGAAACGTCAAGCGCGGCGATTTTATCCCCTTTCGGCGAAATATCCCTCGCGATTTTAACGGTGACCTCAAACTCTTCGCCCTGGCGTGTTTCAACATCGCTCAGAGTAAAAAGCGGATCCGCGTTTTTTGCATTTGCGCCAAAGCCGAACGCGGTAACGCTCAGCAGCGTAGCCAATGCAAGCAAAATTGAAAGTGCTTTTTTTATGACTTTCGTTTTCATGTTACATATCCTCCCTAACATGATATTTGGACTATTATATGATATTACAAAAAAGAATATAAGTCAACCAAACGCCGAGCTTTTCTCTGTTTTGAACAAGAAAAGCCGGCGTTTATTCATAAAGACGTCATGTATCACCCTGAAGGACTGCGTTTATATCATCGCCGCCGTCGCAGGTGTACCTCCAGCAAATATTATCACCGTTTTTTAATATGTAAGAGCTGCAGCCGTAATTCGGATACCTGCCGTTTACGCTATACATCCAGCCAGATTTTGTGCCGCAGTCTTTTTCATATATTTGATGTATGCCTCTGACATAATAACTGCCGTAACCCGGTGTGTATGTGCTCTCTGTTTGAATCCCTTTTTGCTTGCAGACCCTTACCAAAACATCAAAAACACTCTCGCCGTCGATAAATTCCGTTTCAATTTTTTTCAGTATTATTCCGTCTTTCGGCATAAACTCTTTTTTGCTCTCTTTAAGGCGCGAATAATTTTGCAAAATTGTGGTGCACTCTATCATAATTGTGCACTTGTTTTTTGCCTCTTTTTCTGTTTTGCTTTGAGAAGCGTCCGCTGCGTGTGAGGTCGGTTTGTCGGTTTTTTCCGTTTTCGCGTTTTTATCTGTTTTTTCGGAAAGCCTTGCCGAAGTCTCGGAAGTTTTTTCCTCTATATGGGATGTTTTTTCATTTTCAAAAGACTGCGTGCTCCCGTTTTCTGCGGATGCCGAGCCTGCCGTATCGCCGTTATAAACTGTACCGCAATCAAAAGAGGGGTAAGTGTTGTGCGCGGAGTTATCTATTTTTTGCACGTTTGCGCCGCACGAGCAAAGCAAAAACACTGCGGCTAAAATACATATTAAAACAGAAAATATTTTTTTCATTCGTATTTCTCCCCAAAGAGGGCATATTTTATGCGTACCCTTTCAAGCTTTTCCATAATCGGGACATAACCTATAAAAAGCAAAACCGCAGTCGTCGCACCGTGGATAAGATTAAACGGTGCCCCCGATGCAAAAATCGCAAGTACAGACTTTAGGCTGTAATCTGCGCTCATCATAAAAACCGAGCTCAAATCCACAATAAATCCGTAAACGGCAAAGCAAATTGCGCCGCCGAGCAGAGACACGGCAATTTTGTTTTTGCCGAGCTTTGTTTTGTAAAAAAGCTTGCCGCACAAATACGCCGTCAAAGCCATGCCGAACATCTGAAAAGGTGTCCACGACCCTTGCCCGAATATAAAATTTGACAAAAATACCGACAGTGCGCCGAGCATAAACCCGGTTTCGCCGCCGAAAGCCGAGGCCGCAATTATAATCACCGCACACATCGGCTTCACCTGCGGCAAGGCATAAAAAGCCGCTCGGCTTGCAACCGCCGCCGCCGCTATGCTTGCCATAACGGTAAGCTCTCTCGCTCCGACATTTTTTTTGCCGAATTTTATAAAAAACGGCACTGCCGCAAGCAGCATTAAAACAACCGCGCTGATATAATAATGTTTGTTGTCAAGAAAAAACTTTCCCGCAATAACCAAAGCAAACATTATAATAAAAAGCAGAACCGATAAAATTATTTTTCTTTTAGACAATTTATCACGTCCCTCGGCAAAACAGCATTTTTAATTATTCCTCTTGTCATTCTGCAAACAGAAGTCGTGTAAAAAACATTTGACAAAAAGAATTCTCTCGTGTTTTTTATGCAAGCCGTTTCGCCGTCAAAAATCATGGCGCAGGCATCTGCATACTCGGCGCAAAACTCAACATCGTGCGACACGGCAATAACCGTGCGCCCCTCTTTTATAAGCTCTCTTATTATTTCTGCAAAGCTTTGTTTAAATTCACAGTCCATGCCCTTGGTCGGCTCGTCAAACAACAGTATATCGCTTTTTTTAAGCAAAAGCAATGCCGTTGCGGCTCTTTGACGCTCACCGCCGCTAAGGTCATACGGATGCCGATCGAGCAAATTCTGTATTTTGGTAAGCTCACAGACTTTTTTTATTTCTTCCTCGTCTTTGCAAGCTCTTTTTAAATCGAGCAAAACATTTTTTTCTGTAAAAACGAGCTTCGCATCCTGCGGAAGCATTGCAACCGACAGATTCTTTTTGCCGAATTTTACTTTGCCGCGGTACGGTTTTAAAACGCCGCAAAGAATTTTTAAAAGAGTGGATTTTCCCGCTCCGTTGCCGCCCATAATTGCGGTGAAGCTTCGCTCCGGAATTTTAAGGTTTAAATCTTTTAAAACGTCCTCGCCGTCTTTTTCATAGCGAAAGAAAATGTGTTTCAGCTCTATTGCCGCATCATTTTCTTTTGCCTCTTTTTCTCTGCAAACCTCAAGCGGTTTTTCTTTTAGAATTTCACCGAGCCACATCCTGCCGTCTTTAACGCTCACGGGCATTTTTTCGCCGTGAGGAAAGGCAGAATATATCTTCATCGCCGCAGGCATTGCGTCCCTTATAAACTTAACGCTGTCCGGGCAGTCGCACAATTTTTGCGGCGGCAGGTCACAGACTATTTCTCCGCCGTCCATAACCACGGCTCTGTCGGCACAGACAAACACCTCTTCAAGCCTGTGCTCGGTTATTATGATCGTAACACCGAGCTCTTTGTTAATTCTGTTCACGGTCGAGAGAAAATTTTCTGCCGCAACGGGGTCAAGCTGTGAGGTCGGCTCATCAAGAATTAAAACCTCCGGGTGCATTGCCATAATCGCGGCAAGATTCATGAGCTGTTTTTCTCCGCCCGAGAGCTCGTCCGTTTTTTTGCCGAACCAATCTTCAATGCCGAAGTATGCCGACATTTCCGCTGCTCTGAGCCTTATTTCATCTTCTTTTAAGCCTATGCTTTCAAGCCCAAAAGCAATCTCATGCCAAACCTTATCCGTCACAATCTGATTTTCGGGGTCCTGCATAACAAAGCCTATGAGCGACGCTTGGTTTTTTTTGCCGAGATTTTCTGTTTTTTCGCCGTCAAAAAGAATTTCGCCGTCTCTTTTGCCCTTGGGGGTAAGCGCGGGTTTTAAATGGCGCAAAAGCGTGGTTTTTCCGCAGCCGCTCCTGCCGCAAATTACAACATATTCGCCCGCATTTATTTTAAGGTTAATATTTTTGAGCGCGGTGTTTTTGTTAAGCGGATATTCAAATGTCAGATTTTTGATATTGATTTTTTCCACTGCATATCCTCCTTAACGTCAATTATAAACGGCATAAAACAAAGCAGCGCATATGCCGCAAGTGCCAGAATGCAAAGCGGTGAAAACGGGTTTAAAACAAGGTTTATGTTTTTGATTAAATATGTTGTTCCGAAATCTGCCGCAGGGTTAATAATTATATACGGGTTATAGGAGGCATAAAGCTCCCCTTTGATTTTTGCGATTATTATAATTGCGTCAAACAAAATCATTGCCGCAATTCCCGCATAATCCGTCGGGGTCATTCTAAATCTTGAATATGACGTTCTTTTGCCGCTGCCGTAGCCTCTTGCGTGCATAGAATCAGAAGTTTCTATCGCATTCTCAAGTGCCCATGTTATGAGTATTGATGTGCAGTGAAGCGAATTTTTTATTTTTGCAAAAAAATTTCCGCTTTCACTGCCGTCCATTCCTCGCCGAGCCTGCGCGATTTGCGCGTATTTTTTTCTGTAAAGCGGAACAAAGCGCAGAGCCATAGAGATAACAAGCGCGGTTTTTGTAAAGCCTTTGCCGAAGACGCACATGAGCTTGTCGGCAGTCATAATCTCATTCATGCAAAAGAACCATGCTATTACGCTCACCGCCGAAAGTCCCGTGACAAAGCCGTAGTTTATCGCCTCAAAGGTTATATTGTTGCCGTCCGCACGCTCATAAAGCACCGTTAAACCGTAGTGCGCAAAAAGCGTGTTTAAAATTGCAACAAATAAAATCATAGGCAGCAAAAAGAAAAATATCTCTTTTGCCGCTTTTTTGCCTTTTAAGCGAACATCATACGCTAAAGCGGCTGTAACAGATATAAAAAGGCACACGGGATGCAAATTTAGCATCCCGAAAACAATAACGCTTATAAAAAACATCATGTTCACAAAAGGGTGTCTGTCTTTAAATCCCGTTGCCATAATTTCTCCGTTAAACTATACTTTTTAAAAATGCAATTATCTTTTTTATTGCCGCAAAAATAATTTTTATTGTTCCCGAAATATCGGTTGTTTGTTTTTCGGTGTTTTCAACGGCAAAAATATATCCCGAATCGTTTTTGTAAAAAAGCGTTCCGTCATCGTCTGCAATAACAGAGCATATGCAGAAGTTTGCCATGCTTCCGCCCGGCACAAAAAGCTCCTCTGATTTTGCAGAGAGCTGACCCGGTGCGTCCGAAAGCACCGTAATTCCGCCCGGTGAAGCATTGTATGTGGAATAAATATATACTTTTCCGCTTTCGCTCTCATATGCAGTGCTTAAAAGCACCGTATTCTGCGGATAGCCGCCGAGTGTGGCTGAATATATTTTTTTCATATTCGCACTGTCGATAACCGCAAGCGTTCCCTTGCCGAAGCCGCTGCCCTGAACACCGACGTAAATCCTGCCGGAATATATAACCGGGGTCGAAGTCGAAGCACCGCCGAGCGATAGCATTTTAACATCCGAAACAATAAGCGAGCCGCCTTTTTTAACACCGACCGAATAAAGCAGCCCTGCCTTTGTTGTGAAATAAGCCCTGCCGTCATAATAAGTTATACCGGAGCGCTGGTCGCCTTTTATCTCTATTGTTTGTTTTATGTTACCGCTTTTTTTGTCGGCACTTATGAGTAAGGATTTTCCGTCCGCTTCAACTGTTCCGTCATCACTGCCGAATATTACGCGGCTGCCTATAACGGCGCACTTTGCCCAATAAAATCCGCCTTTGTGCGCGTATGTCCACACCGCGCTTTTTTCTTCGTTCGTTTTGGTTATGTCCTCATCTTCTGCATTAAGGCAAACATAGTTTGCGTCGGCGTCTTCATCATTCCAAAATCCTGTATATAAGAATCCGTCGTCATAAACTATCTCTGTCAACGACTGACCGCCGAGAGGGTCGTGATAAACCCACAAAGACGTCATTGTTTCATAATCAAAAGCCTGCACGGTCGCATTATCAAGCGGGCAGTATATTACACCGTCGGCATATGCAGGCGATGTGTAGCTGTAGCTCGGGGTATCCTCCATAGCCGCAGTGTCTATGATTTCGCCCGTCTCTTTGCTCATTTTATAAAGCGTTTTGCCGCTCATAACAATAAGGGTGTCGCCGACCGCAATCGGCGGAGCAGGTGCGTCTTTATAGGATTTTCCAAGTCTTATGCTCCACTTGAGGTTTGCCTGCGAAGCGGAAACAGGTGTTTTTGCCGAGGTTATTCTGCTGCCCGCACCGCTTTCTGCCGCAAGTGCAGATACGGCAGAAAAGCAAAGCACAACCGACAGAATTACCGACAATATTTTTTTAAAAATTTCCATTTTTTCACCTGCCGATAATAAAGCTTAAAATCCACTTAAATATTTTAACTGCTATGTCAAGAATTGTCTTAACCGCATTTTCGATTTTATCCCATGCATTTTGCTGCGGCTCTTTTCGTGACTCAACCTTAACATCGCACCAAGAAGAAATTACCGAATATTCTTCGCCGTCCCCGTCTGTGCAGGTGCCTTTTGTATAAAGCTTATATTCGCCTGCCTGTGAAAACGTGACAGAAATGTTTCCGTTTTTATCGGTTGTTCCCATTTTAATATGTTCGCCGGATGGCGTTATACAATAAACGTCTGTGCCATAAAGGCAAAATGTGTTTTCTTCAATCGTGCTTTGCGGATACATACCGTACCACATCGCACAGTAGCCTTTTATGTTAAGGCTCAGCGGCTCGTTTGCAAATGCCAGTGCGCTCTCACAGTCAAAATTCGACGCAACATCCGACCAAGCCTTTTTGTCACGGTAGAAATAATATGTTATTTTGTTGCCCGTTTTAAGCCTTGCCGTATCGCATGCGTACCCCGTATATGTGCCGAAAAGTTCATTTATAACTCCGTCGTTCGGCATATATCCGTCCACAAGGAAGCCGGAGGACGAGGCGGATTTTCCGAACGCTTTTGTTATAAAGCTGTTATTCATAACAAGGTAATCTTTTGCCGTTTCCGGTGTGAACGCGTCGCCGTAATAAGCCTTGTGCGCGGCAACTATCAAATCAAACACTGTTACTGCACTTATCGGCTCGCCGTTGTGGTCCTTTTTTGCGACCTTATAGCCGTATTCTTCGGCAAGACCGTCGTCAACGGTGAAATCTTCTTCGGGCATAATTATTTCGCCGTCGAGCGCACAAAAGCTGACGCTTACGCTCTCGCCCAAGGGAGCGGACGGTTCCTCTACCTCATCGGGAATTATCGGAGTATCCGGGTGGTTGCCCTCGCCTGTGTAAAGATAATAAATCTCCGGCTCGCTCTCGCCGCTTTGTGCAATTATTCTTATAATTCCCTTTTGCGGAAGTGCGGAAAACTCTCTTTCTGCCGCATAAGAATTATCTATATATACATTTGTATTTTCGTCTGTTTCTACGCTGACGGTAAATCCGTCGTCAGACACAAGATTTTTTACATCATATCCGACCTTGCCGTCCTGAAGAGCCAATGAAGCACCGTTTATATTTATTGCTTTAACCGATTCTGTTTTGCCGACATCGGTCTTTGCGGGTTTTGTGATATAAACGCTGCTGATTTCTGTGGATTTTTCGCCGAATATGCCTGCGTCGGTAAATGTAGCGGTCTGAACCTTTACATACTGAACCCAGTCAAGCTTTACGGGGTTTCCGTTTTCGTCAACCGCCCACGATATATCAAATTGACCGTCTTTACCGTCCTTTATCGGGTCGGCTATATACGGGTTTGACGCTTCGTTTGATTTGCCGAATGCAAGCGCGTCAACATATCCGAATTTTGTTGCCACTCCGTTTGCGGTAGATGCCACTCTTTGAGAAGAGAGCAAAATTCCGCCGAGGGTAAGCTCATTTTCGGGAATGTCGGCATTCGGATAATACTCTTTTGACGGATACATTGCACCCGTCACCTTACTGACGGCACCTGTGTTGTCGAGGCTGTCTTCAAAATCACAAATATTTGTGCCGTTGTTTTTGTATGTTACGCTGTAATCCCACAAAACACTGTCTTCATAGTGCTCACTGCCTGCAAGCGCATACCATTTTTTGCCGTCCTGAGATACCCATACCTGACCCGGCTCTTGCGTTGTAGCTGCGCCGTTAAAAGCGTTGCCGCTGATTATAAAGTCAATTCCGTAAGGATTTTTTTTCGAATTATCAATTGCCGTGTCAAATTTATAAACCGCGTATCCCCCGTAATTGCCGAGCGACGTGGTCATAAACGAGCCCATCAGAGTATTCTCTATAAAATAGCCGTAAGACGATGCGTTTGTGTATTGGCTCGGAGCGACAAGGTAGTCTATGACCTTTGCATTCGGCGCGTTTTCGCCCTTTGTGGCTGTGTAAAGAGAAAATCTGCGTTCATCACTGCCGTTTGTGATATAAAATGTATTGCAGTTGTTAAAAGACACAGTGTATTCATTATTTTGGCAAAGGGTATCATCTCTTACATCACTGTAATATATCCGATAGCCGTCTTTAAGAGAGAATTTTATGCGCGAAGAATTGTTGCCGACATCATAAAACACATATGCCGACCCTCTTTGAAGTGTATCTCCGCCGATAACGACCGCATTTTCGGCTTCTATAGCCAAAAGCGGATAGTCGCCGTTCTGCGCAAAAACCGCAGGCAAGGTCAGCACAAGCAAAACCAAGCACAAAAATAAAGATACGGTTTTATTAAGTATTTTTTTCATAACAATTCTCCTTTGCATCAAAGCTGTTTTGTCTTTTTTCTTTGGCGGCAAGATGTTTTTGCCGATTTTTCTCTCTTCTTGCCTGCTGTTTCGATTCTTTCAGCCCTGCGGCCTCCAATGCCCACGGCCACGGACCGAAAAAGCCTTTGATTCGCATAACATCGTAATCCGAAAAATCGCTCTTTTTGGGTAGTCTGTTCTCTTTTTCAGCGATTTCTTTTAATTTAATAATGTAATATTCGCGGCTCGGTTCCATAAAATTCCCTCAAATAAAAAGCCGCCCTCACCACAGGTAAGAGCGAACGGAATGTAGCACAAAAAGCGCGGCAAAGCGATCGCACCTTTCAAGCCCAAAAGTGTTTTGATAAATAGTGCCTCAGGTTTCCCGGCTTATGATAAATCAATTACGGTAATGGCAGTTGCGACGGATTTGCACCGAACTTCCCTCTGTATGCACCGAATATTCATTTTTTATATAATAGCACAGCAAAAAAAGACTGTCAACAAAAAGGAAATTTAAAAATCATAGTAATACAAAATTTAGATATGACAAAATAACGTTTATTATTTACATTTTTATTGGCAACAGGCAAAATATATCATATAATTTTTTTGAGTTACAGCTCATATATAGTGAAATGGAGGAATGAAAATGGCATTTTGTCAAAATTGCGGAAATGAAATTAACCCGGGGGAAACTTTTTGCGCCAAATGCGGCACACCTACTGCCGACTCGGCAGCCTATAGCGACGCCGCAAATCAGAATGTACAACCGGCATATGCGCCCGTACAAAACTATTCGGCGGCAGTTAACCAGCCTGCAAATTATGTGCCCGAAGAATATAAGCCGATGGGAGCATGGGCATATTTCGGGTACTCGCTTCTGTTCAGCATACCTATTGTCGGACTTATAGTAAACCTTGTGCTCTGCTTCAACAAAACAAATATTAACAAAAGGAATTATGCGAGGTCATTTTGGTGCTGGTATGTTATTGTTGCAGCAGCAATTATAATTGCAGCAGTAAGCGGAGTATCACTCATGTCATTGATGTAAAATACCTAATAAATGATTATAGGCAATCGTGCATTTACGCCCGATTGCCTGTTTTTATACCCAAAATATAGTCGGCTGAAACATTAAAATATCTCTTAAAACAAAAAACCACAGTCAAAAGACTGTGGTAAAAAAACGTATTTGCAACGCACCCTCAAAACTGAACAAAAGGAAGATGAAAGTGAAGAGAAGAAAGAATGTAGAAAAGCTTGAAAAGGTCAAGCCCTCGACCTATTAGTACTGCCCAGCTAAAGCCATCACTGACCTTACACCTGCAGCCTATCAACCTCATAGTCTATGAGGGGTCTTACTAGCTTATGCTATGGGATATCTTATCTTGGAGGCGGCTTCACGCTTAGATGCTTTCAGCGTTTATCCGTTCCGCACATAGCTGCCCAGCTGTGCCACTGGCGTGACAACTGGTGCACCAGAGGTGCGTCCATCCCGGTCCTCTCGTACTAGGGACAGCTCCTTTCAAATATCCTGCGCCCACGACAGATAGGGACCGAACTGTCTCAC
>OLSB01000914.1_pt1 | contig 32213 bp, 39 predicted proteins | sample 1672071 | NCBI WGS metagenome assembly OLSB01 (sample SAMEA3136642, study PRJEB25190) | human gut metagenome | biome: human gut; feature: human-associated habitat; material: faeces | place: Austria | collected 2013 | reverse complement strand
AAATAGTAATACAATGGTATTGATATGTCAAATAAGATTAAAATGTATAAAAAAAATAGATATTTCTATCTATTATTACTCATATTGGTAGCGAGGGAGGGACTCGAACCCCCGACATATCGGGTATGAACCGATCATTCTAGCCAGCTGAATTACCTCGCCATAAATCAAGTAAGCAATATAATAGTATCATAAATATTGTTAATTGACAATACTTAACACAAAATTTCCTTAAAAAAATGCCTAAATTACCATTTCTTTATCAATTTTGGTATCTTTTTCATCATATTGCTTACTTTTAGTATATCCATTTATTGTAAATTCATTTCCGTATTTTTCAATACCTTTATTTATTGCTTTCCAATCATTTGAATTTTCCTTTAAAAAATCTTTTATCTCATTATATAAATCATTTTCTTTTATTACTGCTTGTCTTAAATTTAATAATTTGTATGGTATTTCTTCAAAAGTCGGATCAGTTTCCATATTATAATATTTTTTTAATAAATCAGTTATTTTATCTGAATCTGTATATAATCTTCCTGATAATACAGTAGATAACTCCACAAAATTTATTACAAATTTATTATTTTTTTTATTATCAATTTTCTTTTGGTAATTATCCCAAATAGCATCTGCTCTTTGCGATAATTACCAAAAATATTTATTGAATAGTAAAAAAGGAGAAAATGAAAAAAATGAGAAATAATATTGAATTAATACTATGGTCTATCCTTACAGGACTATTACTATGCAACTCATTTGAGATAGCAACAAATATTTGTGATAAGATGGAAATACCTTATGATCTATGTATAAGTGTCGCAAGTATAGGCTTTAGAGCAGAACTAACTATTGTATTGTGTATTGCTATGCTAGTTGTATTTTATAAAAGCACACATTATATTGCTAATTTATTAGGAAGATTGATTTATTGTTAAATAGTCGCTAGTACAGGACTATTTTTATTTTGTCTAAAAAATATAATTAAAATTAAATAAGTATAAATAAACATAAATAAAAAAAGAGAATTTAATAAAAAATTCCCTAAAATTTCCCTGAAAAAATTTTAAAAAAAGAATTTGCAACTTTGCAAACCCTTATAAAATCTAGTAAAAATTGATTTTTAAATTTATAAATTAAGTCAGTGGCTAATTAGGTATGAACCGATTGCTCTAGCCAGCTGAGCTATCTCGCCATAAATAAAGTAAATTTATTGTAACAAACAAATTTACTTTTTTCAAGTCATTTTTAATTTTTTTTTAAAATTAATTATACATTTCTTTATTTTTTCTAAATACTAATGATGATCCTACAAGAACTAGAGCAATTACTCCAACATATAAAGCTGTTGTTTCAATTCCTGTTTCAGGATTATTTGTAGTAGAACCATATTCTTTAAATGAATAAAAATTATTATCGTAAATTGTACTGTTATTTGTTTTATTTACTAATTTTACCCATACAATATATTTTCCATCTGTTGTATTAGTAACATCTGTTGAATTATAAATACTATCATTTGTAGATGTTTTCCAAGCAGTATCATCATAATCTTTTATATTATTATTAATTTCTGTCAAATAATTATTTAATTCGCTTTTCTTAGTCAAATACTCCTCACTTGTTTGATCTGTTATTTTTTCTAATTCAAGGTTTATTTTATAATAATTATCAATCGCTGTACTTAAAGTTGTATCATTGTCAACTTTTTGAATTTGATAACTTAAATCATAAGAACTTATCCCTGTTATTGTTACTTTAGAATCACTATTAAAAACTGATGGAAAATCAATATTATTATTGCTATCGTTAGCAAGTGTGCTAGCATTAACTACTCCTAAGCCTACAAACATTAACATTGTAAAAAATAAACCATATATTTTTTTCATATAAACACCTCTTCTATATTAATAATAATCTTTTATTACTTATTTGTCTAATAAAAAGTAAAAAACAATTGTCAAATCATGTCAATTTTATTAAATATTATTTCTACTGTTGTCCCTTCACCTTTTTTTGAATAAAGATTTATCCTTCCATTATGTAATTTAATAATTTCATTTGATAAAGGAAGTCCTATACCTGTACCATTTTTCTTTGTTGTATAAAACATTTTATTAATATTTTTAAAAACTTCTTCATCCATTCCACAACCATTATCTATGATTGATATAATAACTTCTTTATTATTTTCTTTACTTTTTATTTCAAGTTTTCCATTTTTACCATCAAAAGATTCAATTCCATTTTTAATTAAATTAATAAATACTTGTTTTAACCTATCATAATCTCCATTTATATATATTTCATCATCCGTTACTTTATTTATTAAATCAACATTATTTATCTTAAATATCAAAGAAAAAGATTCTAAAACCTCACTTAATAACATATTTATATCAATAATATCTAACTTAACTTTAATTTTAGTATAATTCATAAAATCATCCATTATTATAAGTGTTCTATTTAATTCATTCTTTATTATTTCATTATATCTTTCACATTTATTTATATCTTTTTTATCAAACATATCAACATAACCTTTACAAACTGCAATTGGATTTTTAATTTCATGTGTTATTTTAAATAATGAATTTTTTAATTCTTTTTCATGCTGTAACTCATTTAAAACTTTATTAAGAGATAATATCTTTTCTGCTTTTTCCATTAATTTAACTACTAAATAGCAAATAACATAAAATATAATAAGAAGAAGAAATAAATTTATAATAACAAAAATTATATTACTATTATTAGGAACAATATAAAATATTTCATAAGATAAAACTATTCCTTTTAAAAAAGTAAAATTATTTATTATTTTAACACTATTATCTTTTTTATGTTTTTTATTAAAAATATAAAAATATAAAAAATAAAAGAAATACTCTGAAAAAACAAAATAAATATTAAAATCAAATAATTTATAATAATAAAATGCTATAAAAATTGATAAAACAAAACTTAATAAATACCTTTTTCTTATAATTCCTATTACTAAAGGAATATTAACTAGAAGAAGAAACATTTTATCAGGAAAATAAATATAATATTTTATAATTAAATAAACCGAACTTAATAAACATAAATCAAATAAAAGTTCACTTTCTTTTTTATTAGTTATTTTAGTATAAGTTAAAAATATAAGATATAAAAGTATTGGGAAAAGTAAAAATATTAAGTAAATAATTAAACTATCAAAAAACAACATAAAATCACTCCTTAATATAAAGGTTAACAAGATTTTATGTCGTTATTTGTCGAACTTTGTAAAAATATATCAAAATTTATTATTTTATGTCATCAATATATTTTTTTAATTGTTTAGAATTAGGCCCTAAAATTATTTTTAATTGATTATCTATTTCTACAATACCTTTAGCCCCAAGTTCTACAATTGCATCTTTATCTACTTTATCAATATCTTTTACGGTTACAATAAATCTTGATAAATTTACTTCCGTATCAATAATATTATCTTTACCTCCAAGATATGATGTAAGCTTATTAAATTCTAATTTTACATCTTTCTTATTTATTTTTAATACTGCTAGAAGTAATATAATAAATACAATTGCTAAAATAATATATTCTATTTTCATAAGTTTCCTCCTTGGTTTTACCCTACATTTATATTATATAATATTTTTTCTAAAATTCAAATATTTTATTAGGTATAAATAACACACATTATACATAAATATTGAATATCTTATATTAGAACAAATAAAAGGGGTGGATTATATATGGATAATAATAATTGTTGTATTGAAAAAATATTAAAAATTATATGTAAATTACAAAGTAAAGTTGAAAAATTTGATGATATGCCAAATTCTTGTGATAGGCCATATTTAGGATGTAATACTTCATCTTGTTTCTATAACACAAGACCAGTTACTTTCTACAATAGAAACAATGAGCTTATCACATTAAATTATACTTTAAATGATGAAACTGGAACTAGTAGTGTTTTTAGAGTTGAAAAAACTGATGGATGTTGCTGCACTTGTCGTGTTTTAGCACCTAATCCTGATGTTTCAGCACTTGATAATCCTTATGTTGCTACAAATTCATTTTATACATTAAATTGTAATTGTATTTGTGTTTTACAATGCTTACCTGATACTTTTGTAGATTGCATTTGAAAGGAGGAAATTAAAAATGTGTGAAAATAATAATAATTCTTGTTCATGCTATACAAATATTTTAAATACTATTGTTACATTACAAAAACAAGGTGATATTTGTGATGATGCATTAAATAGTTGTGATAGACCATATTTAGGATGTAATACTTCATCATGTTTTTACAACACAAGACCAATAACTTTCTACAGCTGTGGTAATACAACACTTTGGACAATGCCTTATACATTAAATGGTCAAACAGGAACAAGTTCAGTATTTAGATGTGAAGCTGTTGATGGATGTTGTTGTACATGCCGTGTTTTAGCACCTAATCCTGATGAGGCAAGTGAAAATCCTTATGTTGCAACATCTTCACTATTTACACTTAACTTAAATTGTGTAGGTGCAATTAGTTGTTTACCTGATACATACGTAGCATGTGTTTAAAATAAAAAAACTTCTTTTGAAGTTTTTTTAATTATATTTCTTTTATTTCAATAATATCCTTAGTATTAATTATTCTTCCATCACTTGTTATTATATTACTTCCCATTTTTCCAGATATTTTTGTCTTAATTAAATCACTTTTTGTTTTTATAGCAACATCAGTATTAAAAATATAATTATTACTTGTTATTTTATTTACTCTAAAATCATTATAATTATTATTCTTATTAACATCAGGAACTTTTTCTTCAATAAAAGAATAATAAGAAACTTTATTATTAGTTAATTTTTTATTAATATTAGGTTTAAATATATTTAATCTTTTTTCCATAACAAATCTCCTTACTAATAAATTTTATGAAAAAAATTATAAAACTTGATAAATATTCCATAATATTAATATGAAAAAGAGAATAAAGATTAATAAAACAATTATTTTTTGCCTATTTATATTTTATTTAATAAGTATTTTATCTATTTCAAGTACATTAAATTATTTACCTGAAACTCTTAATAATCTAGTTATTAAACAAACTATTTTTTACATACTTGGAATAATTTTAATATTTATAATGATTAATATAGATCTTAATATTTTAATAAATAAAGCTAAATATATATACTTATTAAATGTATTTTTACTTCTTTTAGTGCTTCTTATTGGAACAGAAACAAATGGTATAAAAGCATGGTTTTATATACCTATTTTCGGTAGCTTTCAACCTAGTGAATTTATGAAAATAAGTTTAATTTTATATTTAGGAAATATAATTAATAAAAATAGAAAAAATGAACAAAGTGATCTTAATTTAATTATAAAATGTTTAATAATAACACTAATTCCAAGCATATTAACCTTTTTAGAGCCTGATACTGGTGCCGTTATTGTATACTTTGTTATTCTAATTGTTATGTTATTTGTAAGTGGAATTAATTTAAAATGGTTTATTTATTTTATTTTCTTAGGAATACTTGGTATTGGAAGTATTTTATACTTATATTTATATAAACAAGACTTATTTATAAATATTTTTGGTTCAAGTTTATTTTATAGATTAGATAGATTATTTGATTTTATTAATCTAAGTGGGATGCAACTAAATAATTCTATTATAAGTATTAGTTCAAGTGGTATTTTCGGTCATGGAATTAATAATATACCTATTTATTTTCCAGAACTCCAAACAGATTTTATATTTGCATCCTTTACAAGTTGCTTTGGTCTTTTAGGAAGTATTATTTTAATAATGGCAATATTTATTTTTGATAAAGAAATAATAAATATTGCTAAAAATAAAAAAGAAAACATATATAAATATATTTTATCTGGTATTTGTTCTGTTTTAATCTATCAACAAATACAAAATATATCTATGACTATTGGTCTTCTTCCTATAACAGGTATTACCCTTCCTTTTATTAGTTATGGTGGAAGTAGTTTAATATCATTTATAATTCTAATTGGAATAGTTTTAAATATTCAAAAAAATAAATGATTAATTCATAAAAAGAAAGCATTTTTTTAATACTTTCTTTTTATATTATAAATTAAAAATTTAACATTTACCGCTAACACTAATTCCAACCATTATAATATATAGAATAAAATATAATATTAAAAATTATTTAAATAATTCGCTGTGACTTCCTGTATCAATTAATAAAAGCAATAATTTATCTTTATTATATCGATAAATTAATAACCAATCTGGATTTATATGACATTCATTACAATCATTATAATATTTATCATTGACTAAACTATGATTTTTATATTTCATATTTAATTTTTCATCATTTGCTAATTTATCTATAATATCAAATAATTCATTAATATCTTTACCCTGCTTTATTAATTTTTTTAGTGCTTTTTTAAATTTTGTAGAATAAACAACATCATATTTATAACTAGTCATCCACTAATAATGCTTTTTCTAAATCTTTTCTATTTGTATATCTTGGATATTTTAAAGGATCATTTATCATTTCATTGACTTCCTTTAATGCTTCTAGCATTTCTTTACTAGGCTTAGGGTTTACTACTTCAAATGGCACTCCATTTCTTTTTATAACTTGTACTAAAGTCATATTAATAAAAGTACTCATGTTTAAACCTAAATCCTTTAAAATATTTGTTGCTTTTTCTTTTACTTGTGTATCTACATTTACATTAATTGCACTTGTTAAACTAGACATAATAATCATCTCACTTTCTATTGCAATAATAACATATCAACAAGCATTTGTCAATATTATTACTACATATATACTACAATATAACTACATTATTACATTAATATAATACATATTCTATAAATTAAAACCTTTTTATATAAAAATCCTCCTTTCATTTATTTTTTAGAAGATATTTTTATTCTCTATATATAATTATATGAATAAAATTAAAAAGCACCTAAATTTAAATAGAAAAGTTAAATATTTATAAAAAAAGAAAGCATTTTTTAATACTTTCTTTTTTAATTATTTATTTATTTATTTTCTTTAGCATATCTACTATTTCTGTAACAACTTTAGCATTTTCTTTTTCAAGATTTGAAGCGTTTGAATATAAATATTCTTGTAAAACTATATTAGATAAACTAGCTACAGATCTTTCAACAGCATATAATTGTGTAATAACATCATCATAATTTTTATCATCTTCAATCATTTTTTTTACGCCATTTATTTGTCCTTCAATTACGCTAAGTCTATTAACTATTTTTTTCTTATTATCTCCAAGATAAGATTTACTTTTATTACTTGCCATATACACCATTCCTTTCAAAGTTTATAACTTCATTTGTATAAATAAATTATATACTATTACATGGTATTTGTCTATATAAAAAGGTAAAAAAATGTATACCAAATTTTACCAAAATTTTACATTTAGTAAAAAAATAGTTATCACAGGTTCTTTATTTTTTATAACCTAATTTAGTAAATGGAAATAATACTAAATTAGCACTTCCTAAAATTTTATCTTTACTAAAACAACCAAAAGTTCTACTGTCAAGTGAAACTTCACGATTATCTCCCATAACAAAATAACAATTTTCTGGTATTTTTTTTAATTTAAAATCATCTAAAGAAAAATTAGTTGTATAAACATCATCATTTAAAAATGGTTCTTTTATATACTCCCCATTTATATATAATTTATTATCAACATATTTTATTTCTTCATTAGGAAGACCTATTACTCTTTTAATAAGTAATTCTTTATCCATTTTAACTACGACAATATCAAATCTTTTTATATCATTTTTATTATATTTTATTTTATTTAAAATCATTATTTCACCATTTTTTAAAGTTGGATCCATACTTGTACCATTTACTCTAACTGGTGTAATTATAAATGTTCTTATTAAAATAACCATAACAATAATTAAAAGATAAATACTTATTTCTTTAATTTTTTTCATATAACACCCTCAAATATTATAAAAAGGACAAGATTATTTTTGTCCTCTTTCAGCAATTCTATATTGGCCTTTATAACCTTTTAAGAAATTTAATTTAGCACGTCTAACTTTACCTTTTTTAATAACAGTAAGTTTAGCGATTTTTGGTGAGTTAACAGGGAAAATTCTTGTTACTCCTACACCTGCTGATTCTTTTCTTACAGAAAATGTTTCACTAACATCTGAACCTTTTTTTGCTACGACTATTCCTTCATAAGCTTGAATACGTTCTTTCTTACCTTCGATTATTTTATAATCTACACGTACTGTATCTCCTACTCTAAATTCAGGAATATCATTTCTTATTTGTTTTGCTGCAATAGCATCAACCTTATTCATTATACTTCATCTCCTTTTCTTTCCCACAATCATATTTAAGTTATAATTTTATTATACATATAAAAACATTGGATTGCTTTTTTCACGTTATTAATAATATCATAAATTTATTTATTTGTCTACTTAATTATATTAAAATTATCTACCTTTACTCTTTTTTTCTCTATTTTCTTTAGAATTTAAATATAATTTACGAAGCTTTACTTCGTTTCCAAGAATTTCAAGTTTTTTTATCATAAGTTTATATTCTTTTTCTTTCATATATTCTTTATATTTAGTATCTAAAAGTTCTTTAAATTTTGCTATTTCATTTAAAGCAAGTTCTACACTTTCTTCCCCTGTTTCATCATCATCATATATAAAAGATATAAACTTTAAAATTCTTTCTAACGTTTTCTTACACTTTTTACTAATTAATTTTTCAATCAAAGATGGATTAATAATAACCATTTCATCAACATTAATAATATCTTCTTTAGATAATTTATTTTTTGGTTTAACATCATAACCTTTAAAATTATCATATTCTTTATAAGTAATTGTTTGTGTTATTTCATCCTTCGTTACAACAAATCTTTTTGTCATAATATCATCTCCTACAACTATGAAAGTAAATCTTTTCTTTTTTCTTTAGTTAATCTTATTTGTTCACTTCTTCTGTATTCATCTATTTTTTTATGATCACCTGATAGTAATACATCTGGCACTTTCATTCCTCTAAAATTTCTTGGTTTTGTATAAACTGGATAATCAAGTAAATTATTATTAAATGATTCATCTTCTAAAGATGTATCTGTAATAACTCCATCAATAAGTCTTGTAACAGAGTCTGTTACAACCATACTAGCAAGTTCTCCTCCAGTTAAAACATAATCTCCAATTGAAAGTTCTAAATCTGCTAATGTTCTTATTCTATCATCAAACCCCTCATAATGTCCACATATAATTATTAAATGTTTAAATTTTGTTAATTCTTTAGCTAATTTTTGATTATATGTAACTCCAGTTGGAGTAAGCAATATAACATAGCTATCATCTGTTCTTATACTTTCTACACAGTCAAATATTGGTTGACAAGTAAGAACCATTCCACTTCCTCCCCCAAAAGGTGTATCGTCTACTTTTTTATGTGAATCTTTTGAATAATCTCTAAAATTTATTATATTTATAAAAACTTTCTCCTTTTCAATTGCCCTTTTAATGATTGATGTATTTAAAAAATTATCAAACATAAAAGGAAATAAACTAAGTATATCTATTTTCATAAAAGCCCTTCCATATTTTTTACTAACATCTTTTTATTTTTTAAATCTACTTTTTCTATAAAATTTTCATTTTTTGGAATAAATACTCCTGAAATATCAATAATAAAATTACCATGTCCGGCATCAAATATTCCTGAAACTTTACCTATATTTTTATTTTTATAAAATACATTTAATCCTATTAAATCACTATTTAAATAAGTATCAACTTTTATATCACTTCTTAAAATATATAAAAAACTACCTCGATATTTAATAACTTTATCTATATTATCTAATGTTTCAAAAGTTAATAAATCATATTCATTTTGTTTTCTATAGTTTCTAAGTTTATATAATTCTTTATCTTTTCCTATATAAAAATTAAAACCATTTACATATATTTTATCTTTATAATTAAAGTTAGATTTAACTTTAACTTCACCATTTAAACCATGCGTTGTATATATTTTACCAACATTTACATATTCCATATAAATCACCGCCAAATTCAATTTTTATTATACAATAAAAAAGAAATAAAAAAAAGACCTAATTTTAGGTCTAATAAGCAAAAGTATAATATACTTCAATTTTATCATAATTCACATTAGAAAAACTTACTACTTTAGAAAAATTACTTTTACTTTTAATGTTTTCTATTCCAAATGTTTTTGCTTCAACTATCTTGTTATTTTTATACATAATAATATTACCCATCAATAATTTTATATCTTTAGATGTTGTATTATTTCCATCAATATTAATATTTATATATTCATTGCTTAAAGAAGGATTATATTTAATATTTTTATTTAAAGAAGATATATCAATAATATTTGTGTTTCCCTCTTTAATAACATCTAAAGTAATTTTTATCTTTTCATTTAATATATTATTAATTAAGTTATCTGGTATTTTTACAAGAACTAAAGTTTTATTATCTTTTAAAAACATATTTATTTCTTCATTTACTTCTTCACTTGTAAAATTAACTTTTAAATTAGCTTTAATTATATTAGTATTACTATTATTTTTTAAAACTACTACTAAATATGTATTATTTGAAATGAAAGAAGTTTCATGTTCTATATCATTAGAAATATTAAAATTTATTAAACTTTCTTCATTAGGAATATCATCATCTTTTTTATTTTGTTTAAAAATTAGTAATGTAGCACCTAAGAAAACTAAAATTATTGCTATAATTATTAATATTTTATTAAACTTTTTCATCATAATGTCCAACCTACCTTACATGTATTATGTCCTGTATAACACGGATCATAATCACATCCATAACTACACGTATTACTTCCTGAATAACAGTCATCAGTATAACCTGCACTACATACTTTACTAGCAGTTTGTGTTGATTTATTATAACAAGTTGAACCACTACAATAAGATCCAGTTCCATATTCTCTAGAACATAATGCACTACATTCATTAGCAGAAGAATAACTACCTACTGCTACAGTTGTTGTTTTAGTACATGAAGATCCACTTGCTGAATATCCACTAGGACAAGAATATTTAGTACAAATGTATTTTGACTGACATGTATTTTCTCCATAATAACAGTCACTACAATTCCATGTTCTTGGCTGACATGTATTTTCTCCTAAAGCACATGTTGAATATTTATATGTATGCGTTTCTGTTGTTTTTTTGCCTACTCCGTTAGTACAAGTAAAAGTTACATCAACGTTACTTGTTCCTGTTAAGTTTTGTGTTTTTGATGCTTCTCCTACTATTCCACTTTCTGGGTCAGTACATGTTACTGTTGCAATTTTATGTGTTGCATCATCAATTCCAAATGTCATTACAGGTGGTGTTTGATCATAATCATTTTCTGTTAATGTATATGAAATACTACCTACATTATCACTTGTATCTTTAGCAAATGCATAATATGTTCCAAGAGCATTTTTTGTTAATGTTATTGTTGTTTCTGTTGTTGGAGAACTTAAAGCTGTCCAACTATTTGTAGCAGTTGATGATGAACCTTCTTGATAACTTGCTACCCCAATATTATCTGTTAATTTAACCTTTACAGTACATACTTTATTAGCATCACAACCTTTTGATACTACAGTTAATATTGGTTTTTCTGTATCAATATATAAATCATCTTCTGTTATAGTAATAGCTAAGCTTCCTATATTATTTCTTTTATCTTTGGCATATACATAATATGTTCCTTTTGTTGTTTTTGTTAAAGTAATTGTGTTTGTTTTAACACTTTCAACATTAGTCCAACTAGTTGTAGCAGAAGTGCTTGTATTTTCTTGATATCCTACAACTCCTACATCATCAGTCATATTTACAGTTAAAGTACAAGTTCCTTTAACACATGTTTTATTTGCTATAGTGACAACTGGAGGAGTTTTATCTATAAAACCTGCAACACTAGAAACAGAAACATTACCATAAATATCTCTTACATGAGCGTAATATGTTTCTTGTGTTGTATTTGTAATCTCATATTTAAAATTATCTACATATCTATTCCAATAGCAATCACTTATTGATGTACTTTTATTTATACAAACACTTGATATACCACTTTCATCCGTTGCTAAAACATTTAAATTACCATCACCTTCATTCGTAAATGTTATTGTTGGATCTGTTTTATCACTTACTGACGTCGTAGTAGATGTTAATACAACATGTCCGTTAAAATTCCATCCGCTTGTTGTTGTATTATAATCTATCCATAAATTTAAATAAAATGTCTTTTCTTTACCTGCATTTAACTTTCCTTCATCTATTTTATAATTATCTGAAGTTGTTACATTAGTTAATTCTACTTTATTAAATGTATTTAATATTTGGGGTTCAACTAAAGTATCTCCTGTTAAAAATAATTTAACATTACCTATATTACTTTGATTTGATACATTATCAACAACAAATGAAGTTTCATAATATGCATCCGTATTACAAGTATTTTTAATGGTAAACTCATATGGTTGTAACTTTTTACCTTCATTATCATTAATTGGTACAGCATTGGAAAGTGATATATTATTTTTTTCTTCAAGTGTTACTCTTAAACATCCCACTTGAACTACATTAGGATTTTTTTGAGATACACTAAACATTGTATAAGCATAACTTATTCCTATCATTATAAGAACAAATGCTATAACTCCAATCATTGATATTAATATAATTCTTCTTTTTTCTTTTATAGACATACTTATCAACTCTTTCTATTTTTACTATCAAATATATTATATAATTTATAAAATCTTTTTTCAATATTTTTTATCAAATTTAATAAAAAACAAAAAATAAATATACATTACATATATTTACTCATTGGTAATTACAAAACGGGAAGTTCTGTCATTACCATTAATTCCACTGCTACCATAAAATGCAAACATTCCAGAAAGTTCGCCATCATCATAATAACAACTACGTATAAACCATGGGGAAACACTAAAATAAACAGAAAATGACTGATCATTATACCATCCTTTTGTTTCACTTATAGCATGTCCTGTGTAAGATGTTGCAGTATAGTTGTTATAATATTTGTTGTCTGGTAAACTACTAAATCCTGAATTACTTATTGTTTTACTATATACTCCCATGACATATTCTCATGCTCCCCCACTCATGTCATATATTCCATAAATATTTCCAGTTGTTGAAGCATTTTTTCCTGAAATAGTATTATATGTATTGGTTTTTACTGAACTAGCAGTTGATGAAGGCTTATCTCCTATCCCAGTTATATATGATGTGTTATTATTTATTCCTACTTCAGTACATGTTGTATTACTAGTACATCTTCCATATATACTTTGAGTAAGGTACGCTACTGCTCCCCATTCATTATTTTTACTCATATGCGTATCTACTTCAATATTTACAAAGCCAAAACTATTTCCTGTTTGTTCCATACTTCTACTGGCAAAGAATAAATTGCTTACATTATTATTTCTTAAACTATTTACATTTGGTTTTATTATTATTCCATTTGCATTACTACATGTTTCATTTGTGCATCCTAAATTATTTTTTGTTTTATTTGATGCTAAAGTTGTATGACTTATTTCAAACTTACCATACCAAAACCCACTAAGTTCTTTATCTCCAAAGGTAAATGCATCTATTGCTGGTTCATTTTGCTTTACAAATGTTACATCTATTGCTCCTGGATTTGCTTTTGTTCCTCCATTATAATTACTTGGTGTTACAGCATTAAATCTTGGTATCCATACCCACATTGTTGTTATGTCATCCATACTTATTGGTGTACCAACATTTGCATTTAAATAAGTTTGCCTATTTGCTTCTTTTACAGTTACGGCATTAGCCCACATTCCTTTTTTATCTCCTGTTGAATTATAACTATACCATTGATAACTAGAATCTTTATTGTTTACATCAGCCTTTTTCCATACATTATTTATTTCATCATAATATACTGGTATCATATTTGATGCTAGAACTGGTGAGTTTGCTCCACTTGTATCTATATTGTTCTTTAATTTTCCTACAGTAGCTTCAATTATATTAGTACTTGTTTTTGTAAAACTAAATAATGCATAACTTGAATATCCTATACTAATTAAAATTATAAAAATAACTGCAAGTAAAAAATAACTATTTATTATTTTGACATCTGTTTTTAAAAAACTTATTATTCTTTTCACTATAACCACAACCTTATTTTATTAACTATTAACTATATAAATTAATTATATAAAGTACCCCCCCCAGGTTGTCAATATTTTTTAGCATTTTTAACAATTTTTTCATAAAAAAATAAATATACATTACATATATTTACTCATTTGTTTCATAACTTGATTAACTTGTTTTTGAGATGGAGTTCTACCCATTTGACTCATCATTATTTTTACCATTTCTTCATTAATTGGTGGATTTTTCTTTAAATATTTTTTCATCCACATACGAGCAAGTAAGAACCCTAAAACAAGTCCTGGTATTAAACCAATTACAATATATAATAAATCATGTCCAAATCCCATAACTTTTTCCCTCCATAAATATATTCTATAATAAAATATATTCAATTACAAGATATTTATAAATTTTTAAGTATTACCTTATTATTTTTTAAAAAGAAAAACTCTTGATTTTTAAAATCACATACAAAATAAGTATTATTAAAACTATTTAAATCTTTTAAAAAAGAACAATCTTCTTTATTAGTTTCTAATCTTAAATTACTATTTTTTACTTTCAAAATACTAATTTCATTTAAAAATAAATTATTAATAACATGTTCATTTTCATTATAAGAATACATCATTTTATCTTTATATATATTATAAAGATATTCATTTATTTCTTTTTTATCTATAAAATTACATATTTGTTCAAATAAATTATAACCATAATTTTTATCTACTTCTTTCATATAATAAATTCTATTAAATATGTAAAATAGTTCACTAGGCCTATCTTTATATAATTTAGCAAACTCCTTTTTTAAATTAAAAATATAATATTCTTTCATAATCATCCTTCCTTCCATTTTTAGTATAAAAGGAAAGAATGTCTAATTATGCCTAAAAAAAGAAGAAAGATTAAAATTTTATTCTTTCTTCAATATATTTTTCTACTTCATCTAATTTTATTACTATTTGTTCCATCGTATCTCTATTTCTTAATGTTACTGTATTATTATTTAAAGTATCATCATCTATTGTAATAGCATAAGGTGTTCCAACAGCATCACTTCTTCTGTAACGTTTTCCTATACTTCCAGTTTCATCATAACTAGTAGAAAAACATTTAGATAATTTATTATAAATTTCTATAGCTTTTTCACTATGAAGTTTTTTTATTAATGGAAGAACAGTTACTTTATAAGGTGCAAGATATGGAATAAGTTTAAGTACTTCTCTTGTTTCTTTATTTTCTAGTGTTTCTTCATGATAAGCATTAAGTAAAGTTGCAAGTACAAGCCTTTCAACCCCTAAAGATGGTTCCACTACATAAGGAATATATTTTTCATTTGTTAATGGATCTAAATATTCTTGTGAAATATTTGAATATTCTTGATGTTTAGTTAAATCATAATTAGTTCTTGATGCAATACCCCAAAGTTCACCAAAACCAAATGGAAATTTATACTCGATATCAGTAGTTGCATTACTATAGAAGCTAAGTTCTTCTTTAGAATGATCTCTAAATCTTAAGTTTTCTTCTTTAAATCCTAAATCTTTTAAAAAGTTTTTAGCTTTTTCTTTATAAAAATTAAACCATTCAAGTTCTGTTCCTGGTTTACAAAAAAACTCTAATTCCATTTGTTCGAATTCACGAACTCTAAAAATAAAATTACCAGGTGTTATTTCATTTCTAAAACTTTTACCTACTTGTCCTATACCAAATGGTATTTTAAGTCTCATACTTCTTTGAACATTTAAAAAATCAACAAATATTCCTTGGGCTGTTTCTGGTCTTAAATAAATTGTGTCTTTTAAATCTTCAGTTACTCCTTGGAATGTTTTAAACATTAAATTAAATTGTCTTATATCAGTAAAATTACATTTACCACATTTAGGACATTTAATATGATTATCTTTTATATAATTAATCATATCATCACTAGTCATTTTCTCTACATCACTAACATTATTATCTTCAAGTAACTTATCTGCACGATATCTTGAATTACATTCTTTACAATCAATTAATGGATCACTAAAAGTCTTTAAATGTCCGCTTGCTTCCCATACTTTAGGATTCATTAAAATAGCACTGTCAAGCTTAACACAATTTATATCTTCTTGAATAAATCTTTTAAGCCAAGCATTTTTTAAATTATTTTTAAGTTCTACTCCTAAAGGACCATAGTCAAAAGTATTAGAAAGTCCTCCGTATATTTCACTTCCTTGAAATATAAAACCATAATTTTTACAATAATTTACCATTTTTTCCATATTCATAATATTATTCCTCCCATTTTAATTGTCTTTTCATATTTTCTTCTTTTTTATATACTTCTTCTAATAAACCTAGATTATTTAACTCATCTACTAATTTTTTGCTATTAATAAAAATTGATAAATCTTCAATACTTATATTGCAACAATTTTTACTATTATCAAACTTTATTTTAGAATTAATTAAATCTTTATCAAAAACACATTCAAGTAAATAATTATATATTGCTTTTCCTAATTTATTATCTTCTAAAAGTAGAAAATATGTAACACCAAGTCTATTTTCATATGCATTAATTGAAGTTTTATTACTTAATAAAACATTAAAATTAACTTTACCTTCTTTATTTAAACCTTCCTCTATTTTATTTGTAATTCCATTAAAAAGCGAATAACTTAAATTTTTTAAAAATTCTTCATTTATAAGATTACTATTAGCATCAATAAATAATTTTCTTGCATTTGTATTAACTAACATATATTTATCACTTAATAATAATTCTTTCCCTATTATATAATCTTTTACTTTACTATAATGATACACATCTCCTGTTTGAAAATATAATTCTGTTATAAAAGAAAATAACTCTTGATTAGACATTTCTTCTAAATTTTTAGAATAGATGCTAATTGTAGGAAATCTTTTATTTAAATTCTCTTTTTGAAGTATTTTTATAACTAATTCATTATTTATAATAGATAAATCTATTTCTTTAAAATCAACATTTCTTATTTGTTCTAATATTTTACTACTCATATTTAATAACCCTCTCTTTTTTATGTTCATATTTTATGTTTAAATATTCAATTAAATTATTAATTAAATATGTTCCTTTTATTATAATAGTTATATTATTTTGTAAAGTTATTATAACATTAAAATCATCATTATTATATGTTTTAATCATTTGATAAACATAATATTTATCAAGAAATTCATTTAATAATTCAATTGTCCTATTTAATTGTTTTTCACTATTTATATTTATCTTTAATTTATTTTGTATTTCATTAATTTTTTCATCCTCATTTAATGGTTCTTTATAAAAAGAAATATTATCTTTATCATCTTGTTTTACCACGATAAACTGAATATTTTTTTCTTTTATTTCTTCTTTTGTTAAGCTATGTTTAAAATTCTTTTTTTCCTTATTTTGTGTACTAATAGTAGCCATAAATGAATAAGGTATATTATTAGTTTTACAATAATTTATTAAAAAGTTTATAAATATCTCATCATCTTTAATATAAATATCTGTAAATTTAAAAGGATTTTTTTTAATATTGCTAGTACTTAATTCATATGAATATGTATCTAAATCATATAAATAATATATGTCTACTTTTGATATTTCATAATTACAAAAATATTTTACAAAATCTGTTTTCTTCATGTTATCCCCCATAAAATAAAAACTTGAAAAAGATATGTAAAGACGAAATTAAATTCCGCGGTTCCACTTTACTTATTCTTTTCCAAGAATCTCTTTTAATAAATGATTTATTATTAAATTAATAATATAGAGTTTCCAAGCTCCATCATTTAAATATAAATAAGTTACGATATTATTTTACTATAAATATTCTTTTATGTAAATATATTATTGTAAATTTACTATTTTATTTATAGTGTCCTCCTTACTTTCAAGATTTTCTATTCTAAGAGCAAATATACAAGTAAAAATTATTACCATTAGATAGAATATAATAATTAATTTTTTTGGTGTAATACTTTCCATAACCATTTTCTCCTTTCTTGATTTAAGTTTATTACAAATATATGTTCGTGTCAATAACTTTTTGAAACATTTGTTTGACATTTTACACATGATATGTTAAACTAAATACATAAGGAGGAAAAAGATATGGAAAAATTAACTAATAAACAAGAAAACGTATTAAAAGAACTTAAAAAATACATGGCTAAAAAAGGTTACCCCCCTACTGTTAGAGAATTATGTAAAGCAACAAATTTAAATAGTACTGCTACAGTACAAACACATTTAAATACTTTAGTTCAAAAAGGTTTTATTACTAAAGATCCTGAAAAAAACAGAACTATTGAACTTTTAGTGCCTAATGAATATGCCAAAAAGGATGAAACTGTTGTATCTGTTCCCCTACTTGGAAAAGTAACTGCAGGTAATCCAATTGATGCGATTGAAATGCCAGATGAATATTTTGATTTACCAGTTAATCTTGTTGCTAATAAAAAAGATATCTTTACTTTAAGGGTAAGTGGCGAAAGTATGATTAATGTAGGTATCTATGATAACGATATAATAATTGTAGAAAGAAAAAATGATGCTAAAAATGGTGATATTGTAGTAGCAATGAATGATGATAACGAGGTAACTGTAAAAACATTTTATAAAGAAAAAGATCATTTTAGACTACAACCTGAAAATGACACAATGGAACCAATTATTTTAAAAAATGTTACAATATTAGGTAAAGTTGTTGGGTTATATCGAAAGTTTTAATAAAAAACTTTCTTTTTTTATTCTTACATGTTATAATATAAGAACTTTTTAAGAAAGAGATTTTATAATAATATAAAAGTAAGAAGGAATATTTATATGAAAGAAATAACAAAATGGAATTACGAATATATAAATAATAAAGAGTTACAAGATTATTTAAATTATATAAAACAATTTGAAGTATTAAAAAAAGAAGAACAAATAAACCTTTTTAATAAATATCAAAAAGGAGATAAAAATGCTTTTAAAAAACTAATTAATCACAATTTAGGGCTATCTGTTACTATTGCAAAAACTTTTATTGGGAATACAACTTCTGTTATTAATATATTTGATTTAATAAATGAAGGAAATTTAGCCTTAATAAATGCTGTTAAATCTTTTAATCCAGAAAAAGATGTTAAATTTTCAAGTTATGCTGGAATAATTATTAAACAGCAACTTACTAAATATGTTTTAGAAAATGGTAAAGGATTTAATATAAATATTCATACAATGCAAAGAATAAATAAATTAAAAAGTATTATTAATACCAACCCTAATTTAAACGACCAAGAACTTGCTAATATATTAAATATTAGTATTAGTACCGTTAAAAATTATAAACTTTTTCTTTTAAATATATTATCTTTAAATATAAGAATAAGTGATGACATAGAAGAAGATTATATAGATTATATAACTTATGAAGATGCGATAGATCCTTGTGAAGAAGCTATTAAAAAATTAGAATATGAACTAGTTAAAAGTAAATTATCTTTATTAAATGAAAAAGAAGTAGATATTATTAAATTATATTTTAAAGAAAATTTAACATTAAAAGAAATTGGAGAAAAATATAATCTTACAAAACAAAGAATTAGTAAAATACTAAATAATGCTCTTTATAAATTAAAAGATGATTATGAAAGATTAGAAAAAAACATTAATAAAAGCAGATAGTTATCTGCTTTTATTTGTTTTCTTACCATTTAATATATCAAACTTATCTAATAAATTATTTTCAAATGCTAAGATTAAATTATTTTTACTTTTATATTCTTCAATTGCTATTTTTATAAGATCATTAATTAATTCAGTTTGACTTTTCTTTTTAGGAAGCCATAAATAAAGTGATAAACTTCCTGGCATTGTATTAATTTCACTAACATATATTTTTTTTGATTTATCATCAATTAAAAAATCTATTCTAGCGACTCCTCTTGCATTTATAGCTTTAAATGTATTTATTGCATACATTTTTAAATCTTCCATCATTTCTTTAGATAATAAAGGATTAGCTTTTCTTCCTTTTTTAATTGTTTTAGAATAATTTTCTACATATTTTTCTTTAAAAGTAAAAAATTCATCAGTTACATTAATTTCTTCAATTTCAGAAGTTTCAACATCTTCATATGTTCCTAAAACACTTATATTTACTTCTTTTACATGTTTTATTTCTTCTTCGATTATTATTTTATTATCAAATCTAATTGCTTCTTTTATACCAGAGATTAATTCATGTTCTGTTGTTGCTCTTGTTATTCCAATACTTGAACCTAATGAAGCAGGTTTTACATACATTGGATAATTTAAAGTGTTTATTTTTTCTAAAACTTTTTTCTTTGAAGAAATAAATTCTTTTGATGTAAACCAAACATAATTAGTCGTAGGAATATCATTAGATTTGAGTATTTGTTTCATAAAAACTTTGTCTTGTCCTATCGCACTGGCAACTACACCACTTCCTACATAAGGAACTCCAAGCATATCTAAATACCCTTGTAAACTACCATCTTCCATATAAAGTCCATGACCTATAGGAAAAACAATATCTATTACATTAAGCGTTCTTCTTGTAAAACCAAGAGATTGTAAAATACAACTTTTTCCTTTTCTTATTAAACATACCTTTTTAGCATACCTTTTAACAACATCCATATCACGATAATTAAGAATATCTTTAAAATGATCTCCTGTATACCATGTTCCTTCTTTATCTATATATATAGGAATAACATTATATTTATTAGTATCCATATAACCCATTGCTTCAACTGCAGAAATTATACTTATTTCATGTTCTACACTTTTTCCCCCAAAAATTACTCCAACATTAACTTTCATAAAATTTTCCTTCTCTCATATTTATTCATTAATAGTATAACAAAGTTATCATAATTTAACAAGAAATTTTACACACGTAAGAAAAAAAAGGTTAATTATTTTACAAAAAGAAAGTAAACATTAAAAAATAACAGGTTACCCTATTATTTTTTTAACATTTACACTGGCATTTTTTATTTCTTCTTTATCAATGTCTAAATCTTTATTTAATTTATCTATAGCTTCTTCCATTGAAATATCATTTTTTGTTAATAAATCAATTAACAATGCTTCAGTAGATAAATCAGAAATTTTTCTTTTTCTTGTTTCTTTAAAGAATTCTTTCTTTTTCTTAACAACAACATTGCTTAAAATTAAAAGTCCAAGTAAATTTGGTATCAATAAAAGACCATTAACAGTATCTGCTAAATTCCAAACAAATTCTAAAGAAGTAACAGAACCAATAAAGATAAATACTAACCATAAAGCATTAATAACTTTTTGACTTTTTGTTCCAAATAAGTATTCTGCAGATTCTTGACAAACATAACTTGCAGATGTTAAACATGTAAATGAGAAACAAATTGAAGCGATAAATATCATTATACTTCCTACACCACCCGGTAAAACTTTATCAAATGCTGCCATTACAAGAGGTGAACCATCTGCTCCACTAGTCCAAAGTCCAGACATAACTACTACTAGACCTGTAATTGTATTTACGATAATTGTATCTATAAATATTTCTGTTGGTCCCCATAAAGCTTGTCTTGTTGGATGATCTGTTTCTGCCGCACTATGAGCAAAAGCTGCAGTTCCAAGTCCTGCTTCATTAGAATAAATACCACGGGCAAATCCATATCTAATTATTTGTGCGATACTTGCTCCCGCAAATCCTCCAGCTGCTGCTTGAGGCGTAAATGCTGCTTTTATAATTGTAGAAAATGCAGGTCCTACTAATTCAAGATTACAAAATATTACAACTAATCCTGAAATTATATAGAATATTCCCATAATAGGAACAAAGTTTTTACTAAACTTACCAAGACGTTTAATACCACCAAATATTATAACTCCAACAATTATTACTAAAGCAATACCAAGTACATAATCTGGAATGTTAAATTTAGTTGTTACTGTTGAAACAATTGTATTTGTATCAACCATTGCTACGATTACTATATATGATAATATAGACATTACTGCGTAGAAACCAGCTAAAAATTTACTTCTAACTCCATCTCTTAAATAGTACATTGGACCACCTTTAACATTGCCATCTTTAGTAAACACTTTTCTATAAACAATACCAAGTGTAATTTCAGCAAATTTAGTAGCCATTCCAAAGAATGCCGCAACCCACATCCAGAATATTGCCCCAGGTCCTCCAGCTGCTATAGCAGTAGCTACTCCTGCAATATTACCAGAGCCTACAATTTCTCCTAAAGAAATAAGTGCAGCTTCTCCTGAACTTATAAGTCCTTTCCCTTTAGATTTTTTAAACATCTTTTTTATTGTGTTATTCCATATATCTTTTATCTTAGTTATTTGAATAAATCCTAATCTAATTGTAAGATATAATCCTGTACCAAGAATAAAGATAATCATTGGAACACCAAATAAAATGTTATTTAAAAAATCATTTGCATTATTGATTGCATCAATCATAAATAAATCTTCCTTTCTTTATGTATTGATTTAATTATACCCATAAATCTAAATAAAGGCAAGGCTTTTTAAAATTAACATGTAAAACTAACATGTAAAAAGAAGCAATCTTTACTTTGCTTCTACAATTAATTTTATCGCTGTTCGTTCTTCCCCATCTATACTTATATCAGTAAAAGCAGGAATACATACTAAATTTTTACCACTTGGGGCAACAAATCCTCTTGCTATTGCTACTCCTTTAATTGCTTGATTAAGTGCTCCTGCTCCAATTGCTTGTATTTCTACTTTTCCTTTATCTCTAAAAACATTAGTTAATGCTCCTGCAACTGAATTTGGGTTAGATTTACTTGACACTTTAAGTGTATCCATATTTTTATCATCCTTTCTTTATACACTTAAATATATGTAAGTTAAATTGTTTTTATAACAAAAAAGAAGCTATAAAATTTCTATATCTTCTTCTTCATTTTTTACTGTTTCCTTATTTAACGTGTTAATTAAATCTTCTGTTTTTTCTAAATCAATTGTTTTTTCTTCATAAGGAAGTTTTTCCTTAAATTCATTATCAAGCTTTATATTTGCACTAGGATTTGCTCCACCATAAATTGTTTTTGGTAGTTCTTCTTTTTTTGTTTCTTCTACTTCTTTATTATCTATATCACTTAATAATGACATTATTTCATCCTTTACATCATCTAAATTTTCTGTTTTTTCCAAATTTTCTTGTAATGGTTCTTCTTTATTTTCTACAAACAAACTTGTATCTAAAACTTCTGTTTTACTTAAATTTTCTTCACTTACTTGTTCTATATCTTCCTTATTTTCTTCTAAAGGAATATCATTTTCTTCAACTTCAACAGTTGGCTCAAGTTTTGTTTCATCATCTATCTTATTATCTTCAACAACTTCTTTATCCAAGAAATCTTCTTCACTTGTATATTCCTTTTCCTCATGATGTTCATCTTTACCTTTTAATTTACTTTTAATATCTTCAATTTCTTCTTCATCATCAACAGGATTTTTATATGCAATTATTCCTATTACAATAGAAACAACAAGCAAAAACACACCTATTGTGATTAATACACCTGGAAATTCAAAAAACATTTTTATATCCATATGTAATCGTTCCCTTCTTATCTTTACATTTTAATCTTAACAAATATTACAAAATTTTGCAATATTTTTTTGTCTAATATAGTATAGTTTAGTAAAGTAACAATTATTACTAATTTTTCTTAGATATTACAACAATTTCAAGTTTATTAGTTTTTTCTAAATTTTCAAAATCAATCTTCTTAATTAAATTAATAAGTTCTTCATATGAAAGATTTTGAATATCTTTTATTTTATCATTCTTATATTCGCCTAAATCAATTATATCTGTTAGTATATCACTACTGGTTGCACTTATATTATCAATAGATTTAATTTCATTAGCAACCCATACTTTTTTTATTCTTTCAAAATCTTTTTTAGAAATTTTTATATTTTTAAAGATTTTTCTTAATTCATTTATTAATTTATCTTGATTTTCTGTAACAGCAGTAACACCAATTAAATAATGACTATGGCTACTTAATAAATTAGTACTTATTTCTGTACATAAATTTTTTTCTTGTAATTTTTCTTTTGCTAAAGAAGTTGATCCTAAAACTAATGTTAGCATCATTCCTAAATATATTTCTCTTTTATACTCATCCATGCCTAAAATATTTTTATTTACTTTATAATTTAAACTTAACCTTGTTGTTTCTGTTTTTAGTTTTATTTCTTCATAAGGAATAAATACCTCATCATCTTCTTCATAATATAATTTTTCTATTTTTTTATTATCATTTTTAAAATCTTTTAACTCTTCTTTTATTATTTTTATTGTTTCATCTTTATTGATATTACCTACCGCTATAATGAACATATTATCAGGTCTATAAAAAGCATTAAAACATATTTCTAAATCTTTTTTAGTTATACTTTTTATTTCTTTCTTTTCCCCAATTACTTTATATTTATATGGATCTTTAAAAAAAGCATTTTCTCTTGTTTTATCATAAAGTAATCTATTAGGATTATCACTAACCATTCTTGCTTCTTCTAAAATAATTCCTTTTTCTTTTTCAACATCTTTTTCTGTTATTTCAAGATTAGTAACAAACTTAAGTAGATATTTTAAATTTTCATTATAATTATTATTTCCAGTAAAATAATAATTTGTATAAAAAATAGATGTTCCTGCATTTACATCAGTTCCACTTTTAGCATAAAAATCAAAAGGGTTTTCTTTTTCTTTTTCAAATAATTTATGTTCTAAAAAGTGAGCTATTCCACTTGGCATTTCATATGTTTTATCATTTACTTTAAATTTAGAATTATAATTTCCATATTTAGTACCAAATGATACATAAAAATTTTTCTTGTTTTTAAGTGGTACAAGATATACCAAAAGTCCATTGTCAAGTTTATCAAAATATAGTTTTTCTTCAAAATTATTTATATTAATTTCTCTCATCTTTTCCCTCCTTAAGTACATAAATAACATCCATATTTATTTTTTTACTAACCTTTACTATATCTTTTTTTGTAACACTTAAAACTTCTTTAATTGCAGTTTCTATATTATCACAATCTAAGTATTCCATACTAAAATAATAATCAATAATAGAAGATGGGTATTCATCAAATTCTTTTAATGAACTAATCATAAGACTTTTAGCATTATTTAGTTTTTCTATACTAAACTTACCTTTTCTTATATTATTCATTTCTTCTTTTATTCCTTTTATTACTTCATTACATTTTACATAATCTATTCCACTTGATATAACTAAAAAGTTATCACTTTTTCTATAATTAGATAAAATATCATAAGTTAAAGACTTTCTTTCTCTTACATTTTTAAACAAAAAAGAATCAGGACTTGCTCCTAGAATTATATTATATAAAAACATAACATATTTTCTTTCTTTTTCCGTTAATTTTTTTAAACAACAACTTATTAAGAGTCTTGTTTGATTAAAATTCTTACTTTCTTCATATTTTATAAGTTTTTTACTCTTTGGAATATAATTTATTTTAAATGATAATTCATCTTTTTTAATTTTTTTAAAATTAAATGTTTTAGAAATAGCATTTTCCATTTCATAAAAGTTTATATTACCTATTACATATATATCTATTAAACTATTTTTTATAAACTTATCATAATACTTTTGTAAACTTGTTAAAGTTATTTCTTCTAAATCTTTGATATTACCATCCATATTATAGGAAAAAGCATAATCTTCTCCCATAAGATTTTTAAGCCTTATGTAAGAATAACTTTTAGGATAATCATATCCTTGTTTTATATAAGATAATAAATAGTTTTTAGTTATATTAAAATTATTTCTAAAGTCTTTATTATCTTCAAGGTTAGGATTAAAAATTACCTCTTTTAAAAATTCAAGTCCTTTCATAGTAATATCATCATTAATATATTTATTTTCTAACATTGAAATTGATATTTCCGTACTAAAAGTATTACCTATTCTTGTATTATTTCCATAAAGATTTAAATCGTATAATTCTTGTTTTGCTATACTAAAATTTCTTTTAGATGGATACTTTTTACAAGAACTTAATAAAAGTTCAAAAAGGAAATTACGAATCGTTATTTCCTCTTTATTTATTTTTTCTTTAAAAATACATCTAACTGTAATGGTTTTAAATTTATCTGTTTTTATTAAATGAAGTTTGTAAGATCTTTTATCTATTTGTTTATATTCCATAAATTTATTCTCCTCTTGTTAAATAGTATGTACTGCTTTTATTATTCTATTATAGAATTAAGGGCAAGGCTTATCGCCTCATTAAATGTTGTTTCCCTTTCTTCGGTAGTTAATTTTTTATTATTAACTAAATTATCTGATACAGTTAAAATACTGCTTGCTTGTTTTTTGTATAAACTTGCAACATAGAAAAGAGCAAATGTTTCCATTTCTACACCTAAACAGTAATTTTTTTTAACTTCAGGATTATTAATTGTTTTATAAAAAACATCTGTTGTTTCAATATTACCTATTCTTAGTTCAATATTTGCTTTGTATGCATTTTCGATTATTTTTTGATTTAGAAATGATGAAGCACTTATTAAATCAATTTCTTTTCCATCATACTGGTAACTAAAGTTTGATAAAGTATATGCTTTTTCTGCTAAAATTACGCTTTTAACATCTATCTCATCATAATAACTTCCACATGAACCTACCCTTATAATTTTTTCAACATTATAATAGTCAAATAATTCTTTAGCATAAATTGCCATACTTGGACAACCCATACCTGAAGACATAACCGTTACTTTAACTCCTTTAAAGTAACCTGTGTAAGCTAAATTTAATCTAACATTATTTACTAATTTATAATCATCTAAATAGTTTTCTGCAATAAATTTAACACGAACAGGGTCACCTGGCATAATTACTAATTTTGCTATATCATCATCATATTCTGTTTTTATATGTAAACTCATAAATAATCCTCCTACTCATTATTATTATTATCTTCAAGTTTTACTAATACTTCTCTTGGTTTAGAACCATTTTGTGGTCCAATTATTCCTCTTTCTTCAAGTAAATCAATGCATCTTGCAGCCCTATTATAACCAAGTCTAAACTTTCTTTGTAAAAGTGATGCACTTGCTTTACCTGAAGTTATTACAAATTCTACTATTTCATTGTATAACGGATCATCATACTCTTCAACATCACCACTAACTAAGGATGATTTTAATTCTTCATCTTTTTCTTCAAAGGAACTAAAGAATGTTTGGTCATATTGAGCTTTTTGTTGACTGATACAATAATTTACAACTTTTTCAATTTCACTATCGCTAACAAATGCTCCTTGGATTCTTTGAGGTACAATATCTCCCATTGGAAGATATAACATATCCCCTTTTCCTAAAAGTTTTTCTGCTCCAGTCATGTCAAGAATAGTTCTTGAATCAATACTTGATGAAACTGCAAATGAAAGTCTTGACGGAATGTTTGCTTTAATTAAACCTGTTATGACATCTGTTGATGGTCTTTGTGTTGCAATAATTAAATGGATTCCTGCCGCACGAGCCATTTGTGTAATACGCATAATAGATTGTTCAACTTCTTTTCCTGCAACTAACATAAGATCAGCCAATTCATCTACTATTACAACCCAATAAGGAAGTGGTTTAAGCTTTTCATCTTCACTTTTATTTTTATTATATTTTAATACATATTCATTATAACCTTCAATATTTCTTGTTTTACTTTCTTCAAATAAATCATATCTTCTATCCATTTCACTAACTGCTTTTTGCAATGCTTGACTAGCTTTTTTAGGATCAGTAACAACTGGTGTTACAAGATGTGGTACGCAATTATAAACACCAAGTTCAACTTTTTTAGGATCTACTAAAATAAGTTTTACTTCATCTGGCTTAGTAAACATTAAAATAGATAAAATTATACAGTTAATACATACTGATTTACCACTACCAGTTGCCCCTGCAACAAGTAAATGTGGGGTTTTATTTATATAACATGCTTGAACATTACCCATAATGTCCTTACCAAGTCCTGCAGTTAATTTTGTCTTAAGTTTATTTTCTCTTTTTAAACCCTCAAGTGTTTCACGAAGTGTAACTGTTTGGGCATTATCATTTGGCATTTCAATTCCAACAGTATTCTTGCCAGGAATTGGAGCTTGAATACGAACATCCTTCTTAGCAAGCGCTAAAGCTATTTCACGGTTTATTCCAAGAAGTTTAGAAAGTTTAGTTCCTTGTGACAACTCAAGTTCATACTGAATAACAGAAGGTCCAACATTTACCGCTACGACTTCTCCAATTATTCCAAAATCTCTTAATGTTTCAACAAGTTTTTTAGAATTATTAGCAATTGCTACTTTATCAATAGCTTTTTTATTTTTTTGTGGTGAATCTAATAAATCAAAAGAAGGTAAAATATAATTTTTATTAACAATAACTTCTTTTTCTTCTTTAACTTCAGGTTCTATTTTCTTTTCTGCATTAATATTAGTTATTTCACTTATATTTTTAACAACCTTTTTAGGTATTTCTTCTTCTTCATCATTTGTATTAATTTTTAATTTAGTTTCATCAAATTTATTTTCATGTTTCTTATCTTTAATACTTGCTTTATCTTTTTTAGGTAGTATTTCCTTTACCTTATCTTTAGTATTTCTTACAATATCAAAAATAGACATACCTGTAAACACCATAAATCCTGTTATTAAAAAGACCCAGCATACAATATTAGCACCATCTTTTTCAAATAATTTATAAAAAGCTGTAGCAAATAAAGAACCAATTATCCCACCACCTGTATTTTCTAAAGCAGGATTAAATACTCCTGTTTTAATTTCATTTCCCATTATTTTATCAATACCTACAAGTAAGTTTTCATATGTTTCACTTATAATCTTTGATGTATCAATATTTTCTAAACAATAACTTATATGTAAAAATACTAAAGCACTAATAATCATTAAATATATTCCCATCATTTTAGCACTGAAAAAATTAAATTTTTCTTCTTTAACAACCATATACATTCCTAAGAATAAAATAGCAACAAGTAAAAGAAGATATAAATTTCCCACTAAAAAAAGAGCAAACGATGATATTATCCTACCAGCTGGTCCATATTTTCCTATTCCTAAAATACTAATAAGAATTAGTAAAACACCCCATAATTGTATTAAAAAATGATTATCTTTTTCTTTCACATTTCTTTTTTTTCTTTTTGCCATAAAATTACCAACTTTCTATTATTTTTCTTCTAAATATATTCTATCAAAAATTAAAAATAAAGTCTATATTAAAAAAAGAATTATGATGTATTTTCATAATTCTAAATCAAAGACATATGGATTACTTTCTGTTCCATCGCCATTTTTGATTTTAACATTATTATTTAAATATAAGACTGGTCTTATGGCCATACCATAAGTTGAACTTCCTATTCCATGAATTTGACCATTTGACATTAAAAAAAATACACTAGACTCACTCGCATTTGTATATTGTGGCAATAATTTTTCTTCTATTTTTAAATTGTATAGCCAATTGGTATTATTACAGGTTCTTATATCATTCGATGAACTGCTTGCATTATATAACAACTTTAATTCACAATTTTCTGTTGCATATCCATAATCACTTGCGTACATTAAAGATATTTTTCCAATCCAATTAGTAGGATTATTATTATAATAATGTGCACTACCACTTATTTTTCTTTCATTACTATACATACTTACTGGAGTTGGCGTAATAGCATTATTATATCCTCCAAGATAATATTTAGAATTGCCTATTAATTCTTTTTCATTTGCTGATAGACCATTATAATATGTTTCATTTAAAAATGTATTAAGCGTTGCTTTTGTCCAATTATTATATCCATTCGAATCCCAAGGATAGCTTCCTATACTTTCATTTCTTATTAACTTAATCCTATTTTCTATATTACCATTACCATCATCTGTTGGGAATATTCCAAGTATTCTCCATGTTTCGTTATTAAAATTAACATAATTTTTTGGATTTGCTCCACGATATCTATATTCTGTTATACTTTCAGTTTTTCCTATTTGAAGGGTACTATCAGCACTATGTGTTATTGTATATAATCCACTGTTATCTTTATTATTAGTTAGTTTTATAAGGGTATCTGCTCCGCTTTTTTTTAATTCTCCTACTGTTCCTTCAATAACATTATTACTTGTTTTTGTAAAACTAAATAAGGCATAACTTGTATATCCTATACATACTAATATAATTAAAATAATTGTAAATAAAAAGTAACTATTTATTATTTTAACATCCGTTTTTAAAAAGCTTATTATTTTTTTCACTATATCACAACCTTATTTTATTAACTATTAACTTTATAAGGTCATTATATAATATACCCCCCCCATGTCAATAATTTTGTTAATATTTTTTAACAATTGTATTTACAAACAAGATATTTTTGTGATAAAATATTGTTATAAAAAGAACTCGCTATGGGAATTAGACCCATACCTTGTTCTTTTTTTGTTCATATATTTTAACAAATTCATTTTGATTGATATTTTTTTTAATATAATTATTTAAATTTGTTTTGCCATAAACAGATTTTATACGATTTGTGTATATCCGTAATTTATTTATATCTGTAACTGTTTCAAGTTCTATTGGAACTATTATATTATTGTTGTTTTTATCTTTTAATGTTGTCAAAATCAAATAATCTTTATTAGTTTTATTTTTAAAAATAACTCTTGGATTATCTAAACTATTAATAACTTTTACATATAACTTCTTGCCTAATCCATGGTAGTGATCGTTTTTTCTTACAGATAATCCTAATTTTCTAGCTTCTTGTTCTGTTAAAATATTTTTTCTTATATGAGATGGGTTTTCATACATTGGAAGATCTTTAACACCATTTTCAACTAATACTTGTGGTGTATAATCTCTTAATCTTACAGGGTTTCTTTCGTTAATATTTTTTAATACATTATCAATTCTTTTACTTAAATTTAGGTTTTTCTTATTTTCTTTTTTATTACTTTTAATTACTACTTTTTGTTCTAATTGTTCTATCATTTAATTATCCTCCATATATAATTATACGGGGCAAAATCAAAATGACCTAAATTTAGACATAAAAAAAATTAAATAATTTGATATTTTATTTAATTTTTGAAAAACCTATTACTAAATTCCAAGTGTATATGGATCACTACTTGTTCCTGATCCTCCAGTTATTTTAACTGATGAAGTTAAATATAATGTTGGTCTTACTGCATATTGACGGTTAGTAACACCACCTGTTACTATACTACCAATTGAAGATATAGAAAATGCATAATACTTATTAGTTGATACTTGAGATAACAACCACTCGTCTGTTTTTATATTGTATAACCAGTTCATATCATTACATGCTCTTATATCATATAATAAAGATCTTGTATCATATATTCTTTTACCTTCACAGTTTTCGCTGGCATACCCATAATCACTGGCATACATAAGCGCTATTTTTCCAACCCAGTTATTAGGATTTCCCGAATAAAAATAGCTAATGCTTGGTTTATTCATTATTTTCCTTTCATATGAATAAAACTGTAGCGGCGTATCAACATATCCATCACTCCAATAATCAGCTGTTCCACCTAAATAATATTTAACATTTCCTATCATATTTTGTGTTTCACTTGTTAAACTATTTAAATATGTTGTATTAAGTTCTGTATTTAATGTTGATGGTCTAGCCCAATTATTTGAATTACCTGTATCCCAATATTTATTTCCTATACTTTGATCTTTTATTAATTTTATTCTATTTTCAATATTTCCTGTTCCAT
>OLSB01000911.1_pt1 | contig 32272 bp, 35 predicted proteins | sample 1672071 | NCBI WGS metagenome assembly OLSB01 (sample SAMEA3136642, study PRJEB25190) | human gut metagenome | biome: human gut; feature: human-associated habitat; material: faeces | place: Austria | collected 2013 | reverse complement strand
GCCGCCTTGATTTCAAACTCCGTGTTGCACTCACCATCATTATAGACAATGGTCAAGGTGTGTGGTGTTAGAATAGATATATAGACACTCCTTTTTACATTTACATAATATTATATCACTTTTTTATCGATTCGTAAAATTTTGTGTCTATATATCTATTCTAACACCAGAGCAAGATAATAGTCGATTTTTCCTATACAAAAAAACGTCCCAGGGATTTCCCCTGGGTTTATTCTGTTCTTATGTGATTAATTTATCAATATATTTTTCCAATACCGATATGGATCTTTCCTTTATTTCACTTCTGATTTCCATAATCCATGTTTGTTGCAATATGCATATAGTATAGACTCTGGAATATATTTAAATCTTACTTCTGTACTTTGCTCTGGATATAATCTTATTCTTGTCGTTTGGTTATCACTTACTTGTGCAATCCACATAATATAATGGTCTTTTTCCATAGGATGCTCTACCTCTCCAACCTTTACCACAATTTCATCTTCTACTCTTTCATATACTGGAACATGTTTTTCAGTTGCTGCATCTGTACTATTTGCCTCCATTAGTTCCATTTCTTTCCCACAACATCTCATATGGTTTATATCTCCTTGAATTAATCCTATTATATTTCCACAAATTGGGCATTTGTAAAATACAGTATTTTTTTCTTTCATTTTATATACCTCCTTAGAATTTATTATTTATGACATTATATCATATAATTATTTTTTTTAATATGTTTCTATGCCAAATATTTTTGAAATATCCCTAAAAACAGAAAACCCCCTCTAGGGGGTAAAGTTATTCTTCGATTTCTATATATTTTTTATCTTCATCAAGTTTCTTTACATCTTCTTTAGGGAAAGTAATTTTTAGTGTTCCATTTTTGAAACTTGCTTTGATGTCTTCTTCTTTTACGTTTTCTCCTGCATAGTAACTTCTTGAGCATTCTCCGAAGAATCTTTCTTTGTAAATATATGTGTTGTGATGTTCTTTTTCTTCTTTATTTTCTTCTCTTTTTGCTGTAACTGTTAGGTATCCATCTGTTAAGTCTATTCTTATGTCTTCTTTGTTGTATCCTGGGAGATCAATTTCTAGCACATAATTTCCATCCTTTTCTCTTACATCAGTTTTCATTAACTTGTTTTCTTTTTTTGTAAAAAATGGATCATTGAAAACCTCATCAAAAATATTAAATCCATTTTTTCTTGGTACCATCATCATAAGTCATTCCTCCTCCTTTATATTTTTTTATGTGTTGATACCTTAAAAGGTTAGCACATATGTACTTTATTGCTATTATTTCCAACTGCAAGTATATTATACACCTTTTTTTAGCAGTGTCAATAGTAGAGTGCTAATTTTTTTAAAATTTTTTCTATCCTTTTTAAGCTATTTTTCATAAATTCTATGTTATAATGTTATAATATATTGTGATTTTTTGTTATATAAAGGTGGGATTTTTAATGGCTTATATTGAGTTTAAAAATGTTGTTAAGGAATATAAAATGGGAGAAGTTATTATAAAGGCTTTAGATAACACCAATTTTAGTATTGATAAAGGCGAATTGGTTGTTATTGTTGGCCCTAGTGGTGCTGGGAAAACTACTACTTTGAATATTCTAGGTGGAATGGATACAGTTTCTTCTGGCGAAGTGTGGGTAAATGATAATGAAATTACTAAACTTAATAATAAGCAATTAATTGAATATAGAAGAAATGATATTGGATTCGTGTTTCAATTTTATAACTTAGTTCAAAATTTAACGGCCAAAGAAAATGTTGAACTTGCAACTCAAATTTGTTCAGATGCTTTGAATGTTGATGAAATTTTAGATAATGTAGGGCTTAAGAATCGAAAAGATAACTTTCCATCTCAATTATCTGGAGGAGAACAACAAAGGGTTGCTATTGCAAGAGCTATTGCTAAAAATCCTAAGTTGCTTTTATGTGATGAACCAACAGGTGCATTAGATTATAAGACTGGGAAACAAATTTTGAAATTGCTTCAAGATACATGCAAACATAAAAAGATGACTGTTGTTATAATAACTCATAATACTGCAATAGCACCGATGGCTGATAAGGTAATTCATTTTAAAAATGGAATTGCTGAAAATATTGAAATTAACGAAAATCCAATTTCAATTGATAAAATAGAATGGTAAGGATATGTGAAAATGTTGAAAAAATCATTATTTAAAAATAATTTTAAATCAATAAATAGAACTAAAAGAAGGTTTTTTTCTATATTAATTATGGCATTTCTAGGAGTAGGTTTCTTTTCTGGCTTAGTTGCTACTAGCCCAGATATGTTAGATAGTCTAGATCGTTATGCAGATAGTAGTAATTTATATGATATAAATATCCTTTCAACACTTGGATTAACAGATGATGACATTATTTCAATTCAAGGAGTTGAAGGCGTTGACAAGGTTTACGGAACACAATCTAAGGATTCTTTAGTTAAAATTGATGATCAAGAAAGTATTTGTAAAGTAATTGAATTTAATGAAAATATAAATTCTCCAGTTGTTATAGCTGGAAGGAATATTGAAAATGAAAATGAATGTTTATTAGACCCTGCAATAGTTCGTACAGGCGAAGGTGCTGAAAGTTTCATTGGTAAAAAAATTTTCCTAAAAAATGAAGATATGGATTCAGAAGATAACCCAATATTTACTGTAAAAGAGTTTGAAATAGTTGGTATTGCTGAAACTCCGGTATATATATCGTCTGAAAGAGGAAATACCACTCTCGGAAATGGTACAGTTTCGTTTTATATATTCACACAAGATAATGTGATAAATATGGATTATTATACTGGTCTTTATGTAACTGTTAAAGGTGCTAAAGCGACTGTTACAAATAGTGATGAATATTTGAAACTTGTAAATTCTGTTATTGCTAAGATTGAGAATATTACGGAAACACGTGAAAATGCTAGATATCAGTCTTTAGTAGATGATGCTACAAAAAAAATAAATGATGCTCAAAAAGAGTTCGATGATAAGAAATTAGAAGTAGATACTGAACTTAAAGATGCTGAAAGTCAGATAAAAAAGGCTGAAAAGCAGATTAACTCTTCTGAAAAGCAAATTGAAGCTGCTGAAAGTGAACTTGCACTTCATCAAAAACAAGCAACAGAACAATTTGAAGCTTTAGCAAATCAAATTGCATTAGCTGAGCAACAATTGGAAGAATCTACAATAGATCCTGCTATAAAGGAAATGCAAAAACAAGAAATTGAACGTCAAAAGGTAGAGCTTGAAAGAGCAAAACAAGAATCTTCTGCAAAATTCGAAGAAGCACAAGCTGAAATAGCTAGCAATAAGACTGAAATAAGAAAAGGAAAAAACGAGTTATCTAAAAATAAAGAAGAATTTGAAAGTAAAAAACAAGAAGCAGAAGATAAATTAAATGAAGCACAAGCTAAAATAGATGATGCAAAAGAAGAAATCAATAAAATAGAAAAATGCAAATGGTACATTCAAGATAGACTTGATAATAGTGGATATAACAATATTTTTGATGCAATAAAAACAATGTCTAATATTGCTAGGCTTTTCCCTGCAATCTTTTATTTGGTTGCCGTGCTAATAAGTTTAACATCTATGACTAGAATGATTGAAGAAGAAAGAATTGAAATTGGCACTTTGAAAGCACTTGGTTACACAAATATGCAAATAATATCTAAATACATTATTTACTCTCTTCTTGCTTGCATAATTGGTGGCGTCTTAGGTATGACAGTAGGTTTATATTTGCTTCCAACTATTGTATGGTCTTTATATTCAATGATTTATAATATGCCACATTTCTATTGCACATATCGATTTGGTATAGGCTTAATAGGAATTATACTTGCATTTATCTGTATAGGTGGTGCAACACTACTAGTTGCAAGAAAAGAACTAAAACAAATGCCATCAGTACTTATGAGACCAAAGCCACCTAAAAATGGTAAGAAAATTTTGTTAGAAAAAATATCTTTCATTTGGAAAAGATTTAATTTTTCACATAAAGTAACAGCACGAAATATCTTTAGATATAAAAAAAGAGCAATTATGACAGTCGTGGGAATTGCAGGTTGCACAGGGCTTATGCTTACAGGCTTTGGAATTAGAGATTCTGTAGATGATATTCCTTCTGCGCAATTTAATGGAATTTTTAAATATGATACATCAATTACCTTATCAAATACAAATGGGTTATCTGACATAGAAGAATATTTGAAGAATAATGAAAGTATAGAAAATTTCGTTGAGGTTTGTGCAACAACTGGCGAATTAAGCAAAGAAAGTACTAGTTGCAATGTTACAGTATTTGTGCCAGATTCTTTAGATAATTATAATAGTGTATATAATTTAATTGATTATCAAACTGAAGAAGCTATCAGTATATCTAATGAAGGAATTATAATAACAGATAAGGCAGCTGAAATGCTTGGCGTAACTGTTGGTGATGAAATAACTTTTATTGATGGAGATGATGTACAATATCAATTCAAGATTGAAAATATAGCTAAAAATCATGTTGGGCATTATGTATATATGTCAAAAGAAATTTATGAAAATAATTTTAAACCATATAAAACAGATATTGTATATTTAAATACTAAAAATATTAGTGATGAAGCCCAAAATGAAATTTTAAAAAACATTTTAAACATGGATGGTGTAGCTTCAGTATCATCAATAAATGCTTTAATGCAATCTGTAAGTGATATGCTAAATACTATGAATTATGTTGTGCTAGTACTTATTGTAGCTTCTGCAATGCTTGATTTTGTAGTTCTATATAATCTAGCTAATATTAATATTGCAGAAAGGCAAAGAGAGATTGCAACACTTAAGGTTCTAGGATTCCACGATAACGAGGTGGATAATTATATAAACAAGGAAAATATTATATTTACAATATTAGGAATAGCACTCGGATTAATACTAGGAACATTTTTAACTAGTGCAATAATTGGAAGTATTGAGATTGATGTTTTGAAATTTATAAGAAATATAAAACCTATAAGCTATGTTTATTCAGCTATTATTACCCTATTGTTCTCATTTATTGTTAATTTTATAATTCATTTTGTTCTAAAAAAAATTGATATGATTGAAAGTTTAAAAAGTGTAGAATAAAACTTGATTTGCATAATTTCTCAGTTTGCTTTTCAGAACATCGGAAAGAATAATCTAAAAAAATAATGTTTTAGGGTCACCTGTTTTTGGTAGGTGTCCCTGGAAACATTCCTATTCTTCTACTTTTTTAAACATATCTTTTCCTACTCCACATAGTGGGCATACCCAGTCAGTAGGTAAATCTTCAAATTTAACTCCTTCAACTGCTTCATCATAAATATAACCACAAGCTATACATTCATATTTCATATTTTTTACCTCCCTTCTTAAATTATTTATTAAATATTATTTAATACTTCTTTTATTTCCTCTTTAGGTCTAAATCCTATTAGTGTTTTAGCTATCTTTCCATCTTTAAATATTACTAAAGTCGGAATGCTTGATATTCCATACTTAATTGCTAATTCTTTTTCTTCATCAACATTTACTTTTCCTACTTTAACTTTATTATTAAATTCTTCTGAAATTTCTGAAATTATTGGAGCTATCATCTTACATGGTCCACACCAAGTTGCCCAGAAATCAACTAGAACTGGTTTTTCACTGTTCAGAACTTCTTTATTAAAGTTTTCATTCGATAATTTTACTTCCATTTAACTCATCTCCCATTATTTATATTTATAAAATAACATACAATGGCAATATCCTTCAAAATTTGGATCAGCAATTTGTTCTCTGAATTCTTTACACATACATTTAGTATCTTCATTTTTTTCTAATCTACAAGGACAATAACCATCATTTCTTTTTAAGCCTTCTTTAATATTGTCAACTATTTTTTCATTTTTATTTAATTCAATTTGCATTTTGATATCTCCTTTATTTTTTCCTTTTAAATAAGGTTTTATCTACTCCACATACAGGACATTTATAATCATCTGGCAGTTCTTCTCCATAATATATAAATCCACAAATGGTACAAATCCAAGCTGTTTGATTGTTAGCAGTTTTTACTTTTAATAATTTTTCTTTATTTTCTTGATAATATAAATATGTCATTGGTTCCTCATCCTTTTCTAAATCTGCCTCAATAATTTTTCCTATAAATAAAGTATGTGTATCATTATCTATATAATCAACTATTTCACATATCATATATCCTAATGAATTACTAATTACTTCTAATCCTTCTATCTTTTTCGTATCAACTTTTTCAAACTTGTTTATTTCTCTCATAGAATTAAAACCGAATGTTTTAATAATTTCTCCATCTGTTTCTTTTCCTAATATAGAGATAGCAAATTTTTTATTATTCTTAAGTAACAAATTAGTATTATTCTTTTTCATTATAGAAACTGCCAATAATGGATTGTCTCCTGCACTTATTTGAGACACACTATCAACTATACATCCACCATTATTAGTTGTTAAAACATACATCCCTTGAGATATTTTATTTGTAATTTTAAGATTTTTCATATTTCCTCCGTTATTTAATCTAGAAAATTATTTGCTAAATTTTTTAATTCTAAAATATTAGATTCTTTCATAGTTGATTTTATTGTAATAATTGGCTTTACTATTTCTATGTTTTTCATAGTATCTAATAATTCTTTCATACACTTTGCAGAATTTGGAGCCCATGTGCCATTTTCAATAATAGCAACCTTTTTATTTTGATAATTTCTTTCTTTCAAATTATTTAAAAAATTCCTCATAGGTGTAAATACTTCCATATTATATGTTGGTGCTAATAAAATCAAATTTGGATATCTAAATGCATCTTCTATACATTCTGCCCAATCTTCTCTTGCTAAATCTGATAATACAACTTTTTTTATGCCTTTTTCTTCTAATATTTCTTTTAATTTTTCTGCAACCTGCATCGTATTTCCATGTATTGAGCAACAGGCAATAAAAATTCCTTCACTCTCTGATTTATATGAACTCCAAATATCATATTTTTCTATATAATGTGATAACTTGTCTCTTAAAATTGGACCGTGTAATGGACAAATCATTCTTATATCTAAATTTCTTGCTTTTTTTAATACTGATTGAACTTGTAATCCATATTTTCCAACTATTCCAAAATAATATCTTCTTGCCTCGCAGTCCCATTCTTCATCAGTATCTAAAGTACCAAATTTTCCAAAGCCATCAGCAGAGAATAATATTTTTTCTTTTTGCTCATATGTCATCATTACTTCAGGCCAATGCACCATTGGAGCCATTATAAAATTTAATATATGTTCTCCTAAAATTAATTTGTCTCCTTCTTTAACTTCAATTTGTCTTTCCTCGAAATTTGGAATATTAAAAAATTGTGGAATAAGTGTTAGTGCTTTATTATTTCCTACTATTTTCATTCTTGGATATTTTTTCATTATGTTTTCAATATTGTATGCATGGTCTGGCTCTAAATGAGAAACTATTAAATAATCAGGTTCTCTACCATCTAATGCTTTTTCTAAATTATGTATCCATTCTTCAGTTTTTCTTCTATCTATTGTATCCATAATTGCAATTTTTTCATCCATTATTAAATATGAATTATAGGATATTCCATTTGGAACAATATATTGACTTTCAAATAAATCAATATCTTTATCATTTGCTCCAATATATATTATTTTTTCTGTTATATCAATATTTTTCACTACTACACCTCAACAAAATTTTATTTAATATTTATAGTATATCATATTTACTAAGTATTTTTATATATATTTTGAAATTATTTTATGTTTGTGTTGTGGGTTAGTCGATAATGTGAAACAGATTGGATAAAGGAAATCTTTAAAGAAGAATAGAGACATAATCTAAAAATAATTTTAAACAAATATACAAAAAAATAGAAGTAAGTCTTCTTTAGTGGCTCAAAAGCCGAGTGATAAAAATATCCCAGGGGATTTCCCTTTATAAAATATGATTTTATTTTTTCATTTAATTGATTAAATATTATATCTGGTATTTTTTCAATTTTAGTTATTGATTCCATGTATTGCACTAAATTTTCTTGATTATCTGCTAACAAAAATTCTGTAAATGTCATAGGATACATTTCTAAATATTCTACTTTTCCTACTGGAAATGAAGTATGTGATAATTTAATTCCAAGTAAACTTCCTGCACACACTATATGATATTCATTAACCTCTTCTTGAAAATATATTAATGAATTTAATGCATTTGGACATTCTTGTACTTCATCAAATATTATTAATGTTTTCTCTGGCTTTATAGCTTTTCCTGTTGCAAATACAAGCTGTTCTAATATTCTTTTTTGATCCTTTGTGCTTACAAATAATTCTTTAAGAGCTTCATCATGGTCAAAGTTAAAATATGCAATGTTTTCATATTGTTCTTCACCAAATTCTTTTAATATATATGTTTTACCTATATGTATATGAAGAAAACAATAAAATTTTAGGTATAATTCGTTTTGGTAAACCTGCTGATAGTTCTTCAAATTATAATGCTGAAATTCATGTTTTGTATGTTGAACCATCTTTAAAGAGAAATGGTATAGGAAGTAAGTTATTTACTTTTGCTAAAAATTATTTCATAAATAAAAATACAACTGATATGATAATTTGGTGCTTGCAAACAAATTTACCCTCTATAAAGTTTTATAAAAAAATGGGTGGTAAAATAGTTTCTACTCGTAAAGCAATTGTGCATAATATTGAATTAGCAGAAGTTGGACTAGAATATAATCTAAAAGAATAATGTTTTTGATAATAACTTCTCTTGCAGGTTTTTCAACTACTTGAACAAAAACATTTTTTACTTTTCCCATTTTTCTTTTTACCTCCATATTTATAAATTTTACTCCGTATGGATTAAATAGGTATATTGGAATAGGATTTTTAGAATATTCATAAGGATTACAATTAAATTCTTTTTGAAATGCTCTTTGATAACCATCAACACTTTTAAATCCCATCTCAAATGCAATATCTATTATCTTCGTTCTATTATCTCTTAACTTTAAAGCAGATTTTGATAACCTAAGTTTTCTTATATAATCTGATATAATAAGTCCAATGTATTCTTTAAATATTCTATATGAATACCAAGGCGAAAATAAAGATACTTTTGATAAATCTAAAAGTGTAATTTTTTTATATAGATTTTTTTCAATAAAATCTTGCATCTTTTGAACAGCTAAAACTCTTTCGTCCATATTTTCCCTCCACACAATTTAGATTATATATGAAACACTCTTTATAATCTCGACTTATTTTGCTATTTATATAAATCACTATTCATAATTTCAACTTACTTACAAATTACTTATCGCTAACATTATACCATCTTTCCCTTTAAAAACAAACTATTCCCAAAATATCCGCCGTTTTCCCAGAAATTTTTAAAATCAAGGAACGCTATTTTTTTAATAAATTTGGTTGCGGGGGGGTAGGACTCAAACCTACGACCTTCGGGTTATGAGTTGTAAATTTCTGGTAATTGCAAATTTGTGAAATTTGATGTTTTTGTTGATTTTATGCTAGTTTCAAAGATTTATAAAATTTGAACATTTGTGTATTTTGGTGACATTTTTTGAGGATTTCTTCCCCAACTCTTCCCCAATTTCTTATATACATTTGTTCGTGTAAAAGATGGATATTTATGGGAAACCTAAAAATTATTTAGGAGGTTTTCAGTTATGAATAATAAAATTACTTATCGTAAAGAAGGAGATTATTTTATACCTAACTTATCTTTTCCTATACAACCAAAAAAGTCAATTGGAAAATATGGTAGATTAAGATTAAATTACTTAAAAGATTTTAAGAAAGGTCTATATACTGAATTACTTATAGATGGTTCTTTAAAACAACATTTATTAGATATAGATGAATGTGCTAATGAAAAAGTACATGTACTTATAAAACAATTTGCTAAGTCTGAAAATGTTAATGAATACTTAAAAGAACATCATCAGATGGAATGGGTTCAAGCTATGAATAATATTAAAGATAGAGCTGAAGAAATTGTATTAAATGAAATTATATATGTATAGGAGGATATGAAAATGGTTAATTTTAGAGAATTAAATGATAATGATATATTAAAAGAGTGGTTAGATTATAGAGAACAGGAGGTTTTTGGTAGTCTTACTGAAGAAGATAAAAAACATCATATTTATTTTGATGAACTTGCTGAAAATATTTTAAAAAATGTACCTAAGCAGAGTCAAAAGTATGTTAAGAAACAATTGGATAAGCTTGATGAGAATTTTATGGATTATCTTTGCTATTGGAATGAGAAGTATTATAGAAATGGTTTTGTTGATGGCTCTCAATTAGTTATGGGGTGTTTTGAGTAATAACTAAAAAGTACAATTGTGCTACAAACTTGTAGCACAATTGTACTTTTTGTTTTTACTACTCTTTATCATTTTTGTGATAATACGCAATATCAGCAACTTTATCATACATTGTAAAAAGATGGTCTGTTATTTCATTAAAAATCAAGGTCTTCGATTTATCTACAATATTAACATCAACTGAATATGAAGATTTAATATTTGATAGATTCTTATTCCAAACTTCTTCGTTTTCTGTTTTCCATTCTTGTCTTTCACTATAAAATATTTCCTTTTGAAGTTCGTTTAGTTTATGTGCATTAACATAATAATTACCATTGTTTGACTGCTTGTATATTTTAAAGTAATATACCTCTTCACGTATTTTATTTATTTTAATATTAACATAATTAAAAATTTCATTCCAAAATTCTTTCTTCTTTTTATTTTTATAATCAAAAAGAAAATCTAAATCTCTATATAAATCCCAAAAATCATTTAAATTAATTTCTGAAAGATTTATATAATCAACAATTATTTTTTCTAAATTTTTTTTATTTTCAGTATCAATATATCGTTTTATTTCTTCTCTTGTTTTTGGATCTACATATATATCTTCACCATCTTTTTTATTAGCTTCAAGCATGGTCTCAGCACTTTTCTCTTTAAAGTATATTAATTTATTAAATTCCACGGCAAAAAACTGACATTGTTTCATTATTGACTCCAAACATTCTCTTCTTTTTATGAAATAATCAAACAAAGAAGTGAAAATTAGAACTATAAGACCTGCTAAGATATTTAATAAAATATTAGCTATATATTGAGCTATTTCATTATTTTTAAAAGCAAAAACTAATACAGTTGCTATTACTAAAATACATATGCTAGATATTGTACTAAAATAGAATATTCTTTTATTAAGCTTCATTTTATTATTGTTTACCTCCTTTATTTAAACTTCACAAATTATTTGTTGCTTCTCACGATACTACAAAATTACTAATTTACTATCCATTCGCCATTCTTTTTACCGTTTTTTCTTTCTATTATACCCTTTTCTTGCATTTCTGCCATATAAGTTTTTACAGTTCTTACAGATTTATTAATCTGTCTTGATATTTCTTCTTGAGTAGTTGCTGGATTTATTTTTAATATATTTATTATTGCCTGTTCTTCTAAAGTGTAATTATTGCCCTTTAAATCATTTTCATTTGCACTTTGAATATTATCTATATGTGTATACCTATTTTTTAATTCATAATTAGCATTTGTTAGCAAGTTATAAAAAAATTTTTCTAAAAAAGAAGTATCCTCGAATACATTTTTTTCAAAATTTTTGTAATTAGCTCTTACTAATGAATTTCTAAAATACCATGAATTTTCTGCAAATACTTCATCATTAATATTAAATCCAAAAGTTCTTAAATATTTTATCAAAAATACTGCCGTTGTTCTTGTGTTTCCTTCACAGAAAGGGTGTACTTGCCATATATTTGATGTGAATCTACATAAATGTTTAATAGATTCATCTAAGCTTAAACCTTTATATGAGAAATTTTTTTCTTGTTCAAAATCATATTCTAGTGTTTCTTTTATAGTATCAAATGATGCATATATTACTGTATCTCCATTTAATACCCATTCTTTTTTAGTAAAATTATAATTCCTGTATATTCCTGCCCCATCAAATATACCTTTAAATAATCTTTTATGAATATTTAATAGTTCTGTAGGCGAAAAATTAAATGCTTTTTCGCTCAGTATTTCTGTTATTCTTACTGCAACTTTATCTGCTTCTTCGCTCTCTTTTTCAAAGTTTTTTCTACTTCCTTGAACTTCATAATATTCATCTATTCTTGTTTTTGCTTCTTCAATATCTATTGTTCCTTCAATATGCTCTTTAGCAGTTTGAATTAAGTATTTTGAAGGCTTTAATCCATCTACATCTTGCAAACCTATAGCTGTTTCCCATGTTTTAGTCTTTTCTACTCGATTTGGCTCACCTTGTTTAATATATTCTGATAATTCTAAATTCCAATCTTTTTTCTTATCCATTAGAAATACCTCCCACATATATATTATATCAATTATCAGATGTAATATCAATATTTAAAGTGCAACTTTTGCACTTTAAAGCATAAAATTTGCACTTATACTTATTATCATTTTGCAATTTGCGTTAATATTCAAATTAAAAACTTTTTTCAAATTTATGTTGTTTTTTTATTTCAAGATTTGCAATTATCATTTTTTCTTATATTTCCACAGTAGTACTAGATTTTACCAATAAACCATGCTATACTATATTTATATTTTAATTAAGGAGGTGACAGCATGGCGGAATTATATTTGATTTCAAATTATAACTTACTGAACAAATTTAATTTCTATTATAATGCATCATATGGTAATATTTCGTACAAGGATTGCATTAAAGAAACTTTATCTAATGAAATCGATAAAAATTATAATCTTAATTTTGTTCAAAAAGAATATTTGAAATTTATAGTTTCATTTTTCTAAATAAATTTATGTGAAAGGAATAGGCGCTTTATATGAATTTAAAGAAAAAATAAAAACTCTAGTTTATAAATTAGTATAACTAGAGTTTTTATTTTTGGTAATTAAATTATTATCGTTCTATTATTCTTTTTGCATAAGAACAATCAGCCATTATTTTTCTATCATTTATTTTTGCGTTTTCTATTACTTTTTCTACTAATTTTCTTGCGATTCCTTGTCCTTGATATAGGCTACTAACTTCTGTATGAACGATATTCCAATATTCTCCATCTTCTATAAATAAACATTCTCCTATTTCTTTATTATTATCATATGCTATTGATTTATTATTTTCTTTTTCAAATTTTATCTCAATCATAAATAACTCCCTTAAATCTATTTTAAATAAAGCTATCTGGAACTAATCCCAAATTATTTATAATTTCATTTGATCTTTCTAAACAATCATGCATTTCCATTACTTCTGTATAGTCCCATGCTTTTAATTTAGATTCAATTGCTTGTATTCCTTTAGATTCTCTCTTTATTTTCTCTATCTGCTTTTCATCAGATACAGCAACTATAGCTTGCACTGCAAAATTATTAGTTGCTTTTTGTAAATTTAATATTAAACTATCTATACTACCATGTGTTTGAACTTCAAAAGCATAAATAACTTTTCCCATATTTCCTATTTGAGCTTGCCATATAGCATCTACAACTGCTCCATCTGCTATTTTAACTTCTGATTTACTTTCAAAACCAAGCCATTGTCCTATTTCAACAATTTGGTTAATAATATCATTATGTACAAATAATTTTGTATCCTTTTCAATAGGTACTTCATATTCCGCTTGTTCTGAAGGTGTTTCCTTTTTTGATATAGGATATACAATATCCCAAAACATATAGTCGACAATAAGTAAATTAACATTAGCTATGTTTTCATTAATCATCTCTTCTTTTATTTGTTTTCCAATATCACATAATCTTTTATAATTACTACCTGTATATTGATAGTTATGTGTAGGAACTTTTTCAACTCCTAAATATTTAAAACAAGCACAAGTAACCTTATTACAAATAACATATTCATTAGGATTTATATAGCTTAATAACTCACTCATACTAGATGGACCTATTTGTTTTATATTTTTATAAAAATCATCCCATCTTTTTTCAATTGGATTATTTCCATATAATAAATCTATTAGATATTTCTTTATCTTATTAAATCCATTTAATTCTATAATTTTATCAGCAATATATTTTTTGTTACCCCAAACAATCATTGACCAAAGTTTTCCTATAAATTCTACGAATTCATCTTCTGTCATGTTTTGAATCTTTTCTATATTCCAGCTTTGATAATATGTCATTCTTTCTTTTCTTTCATTAATTGCCTCAATATCAATATTATTTGAAATATGCTGTTTATATTTTTTTATAATATTTTTTAATTTTTCTTTATTCATATTAACTCCTAAATCATATTTTCACTCATTAATTCTGCTTGTTTTACAACAGTTTGAACTGCATTATCAGCTTTTTCTGGTGGATAATGATATTTTCTTAAAAGTCTTTTTATTTCTCTTCTCATAAATGCTCTTGCTGATTCTTTTTTCTCCCAATCAACTGTCCTATTTTTTCTGACTGTTTCCGTTAATTCATGAGCTAATTTTATTAGAACATTATCTTGCATTTCTTTTAGAACATTTGGTTCTTTTACTAGTGCATCATAAAAAGCATATTCATCTTCTGTTAAACCTTTTTCTTTACCCTCATTTCTTGATTCTACAACTTCCTGTGATAATTTCAGTAACTCTTCTATTACTTCCGCACTTGTTATTAACCTATTATTATATTTGTTCATTATAGCTTCCATTTTTTCAGAAAATAATTCTGCTTTTACTAAGTTTGTTCTTTTAAATAGTCTTATATTACCTTCTAGTAATTTTTTTAGTAATTCTGCTGCAATGTTTTTATTTTTCATATTTTTTAATCCAGCCATATATTCTTCAGAAAATATAGAAATTTCTGGACTATTTTTTTCAGCAGCTTTAAATATATCTATTATTCCATCTTCTTGTATTGCTTGTTCTAAAACATTTAATATTCGTTGATTTACTTCAGTTGTAGTCAATTTACCTGTTCCAGTAATTTTACAGACACCAACTTTTACTCCTTTAAAGTATTCTATTTCTAGTTTTGTATTTTCATCTAATAATGAACGAGCTAAAGTTTCTGCTTGTGATAATGCTGTTGCTTGTTTAATAAATTCTTTCTTATCTTCTTCATCTTGAGATAATATGTAGTTAATTCCGCTTGTAAGCGTCTTTAGTCTACTTTGATTAGAACAACTAAAAAAGTTTGAATAGTCAAATCCATAAAACATGTCTCTCATTATCTCTAATTTTTCTCTAACTATTGCATATGCAGCAGTAATATCTGGTATTTTATCTCTATCCCTATTAGTATATTCATTTAGAGCCACTTTTAAATCTGCTCCAATTCCAATATAATCTACTATTAACCCAGCTTCTTTATCTTTATATACTCTATTAACTCTAGCAATTGCTTGCATTAAATTATGACCTTTCATTGGCTTATCAATGTACATTGTAGCTAAATCTGGTACATCAAATCCAGTAAGCCACATATCTACTACAATTACTATTTTTAACTCACTTTTACTATCTTTAAATTCTATTGCTAGATTATCTCTATATTGTTTATTACCTACCAATTCATGCCATTCTTCTGGATCGTTATTATTGTCAGTCAATACAACTTTTATTTTTTTATTCCAATTTGGTCTAATTGTTAATATTTCTTTGTATAAATTAATTGCTATTTTTCTGCTCATACATACAATCATTGCTTTTCCATTTAATATATCTTGTCTTTGTTCATAATGATTTACAATATCATCTGCTAACATTTCTAGTCTCTGTTTTGATCCTATTACAGTTTCTAATTTTGCTAATTCAGCTTTTGATTGTTCTATAACTTTATCTGTTGCTTCATCATTATATGAAATATATTGATATTCTTCATCTATATCATGTAAAATGCATTCATCTAATTTTAATTTAGCTACTCTGTTTTCATAATATATTGGTACTGTTGCATTATCTAATACAGCTTGTGTCATATCATATATATCAATATAATCACCAAATAAAAGTCTTGTGCTTTTATCTGCCATTTCAATTGGTGTACCAGTAAATCCTATAAATGTTGCATTTGGTAATGCATCTCTCATTTTCTTTGCATATCCGATTTTAAATTCTCCTGTTTTTCTGTCTAATTTTTTTTCTGTTCCATACTGACTTCTATGAGCTTCATCTGCAATAAATACAATATTTTCTCTATCTGATAAAATATCATTATCTTCTTCAAATTTTTGTATTGTTGTAAATATTATTCCTCCAGCATTCACCTTCAAATATTCTTTTAACTCTTTTCTATTTTCAGCTTGTCTACATCTCTGAGGCAATATTTCTCTACTACACGTTGAAAATGTTGTATATAATTGATTATCTAAATCATTCCTATCTGTTAAAACAACTATTGTAGGGTTGTTTAAATTAATATTTTTTAATAAAAGACCTGCATAGAATACCATTGCAAAGCTCTTTCCAGATCCTTGTGTATGCCATACAACCCCAGCCTTTCTTGTATGTTTCTTTAAAGCTTTTTCTGTACTTAAAATAGATTTTTTTACTGCAAAATATTGATGATACCCTGCTAATATTTTAATATTTTTACCTTCTTTATTTTGAAACATAATGAAATTAGTTATTATATCTATTATTCTTTCTTTCCTAAAAACGCCATTCAATAGAACATCAACTTGTTCAATATTTTCTTCTGGTTTTTCACCATTTTTTGATTTCCATGTCATATATCTCGAAAAATCTGCTGTTATTGTTCCAACTCTTGCATTAACCCCATCAGATATAACATTAAAAGCATTATAGTAAAATAAAGTTCTAATATCTTGTTGATAATTTTTTATTTGATTATATGCATTTTCAATTGTTGTTTCTTCTTTTATTGCACTTTTCAATTCAAAAACAACAAGTGGTATACCATTTATAAAAACAATTACATCTGGTCTTTTTTCTTTATATTCTATAATGGTGTATTGATTTATGACATGAAAAGAATTATTTTCTATATTATTTCTGTCAATTAATTTGGCGGTATATGTTCTATCACCTTCTATTGGTATTTCTACTCCAGCATAAAGCATGTGATAAAATTCATAATTAGCTTGTACTAAACCAATATTAGTAAAAGTTCTTATTTTTCTATAAACCTCATCTGCAATATCTTGTGTTATATCAGGATTAATTTTAAAAATAGAATTAAAAAATATGTCTTTTAAAATTACTTCTTTATAATCTCTTTCAATTTCTGGTCCATATAAATATTCATAACCTAATCCTTGTAATTGTTCAATTATTGCTTGTTCTACTTGTTCTTCTTTAAACATAAAATTCCCCCTAAATTACATTATCCATTAATAATATTCATGAACTTTCTTCCATTGCTATTCATAGACAAATAACTATCTTGTCTATTCTCTTGTTGTACTCAATTTATAGTTGTTATTCTAGTTGATTTAAATGATATCCCTATTATTCCTAATGAATTTAATCTTTCAACTCTATATAAGTCTCCTCTATTAGTAGTATCGCTCACTGTTCCATCATAAATCATATTTAATAAATTTATATCTTGTATAAATAATCTATTAATTATTTCCGAATACTCGCAAAATTCATTCCAACTAATTATTTTTTCAATATACGCTTTAAATATTTTTACTAACATTATACTTTTTTTTATCAATAAAATTATTTAATAATAACAGAATTCTTCCTAATTCTTCTTCACATCTTTTAGGATTATATTCTATTGTTATTTTATATTGTTCTAATTTATCACGACTTATTTTATTATTATTAAATTCATCAATAAATGTTAGAGTTTGTTTCAATAAGTTTCTATCATGAACATTTTCCCAATTTTTAAAACTCCTACAATTGTATTAACTATTGGTATTTCTTTTAAAATTCCTTCATTCATTAATGAATCAATACCTATCTCTAAATAATCACTAATTACGTCCTTAGATGAATTAAATAGTGACTTTTCAAAATCATCTACTAGCTTGTCCATTTTTCACTCCTTATTATAAAAATAACTATTTGTATGACTAATTTTCTATATTATCTAGGTCTATTTCTCCATTCATTAACTTTGGTAGTAATGTATCTCTTATTTGTGTTAATGCTTCGCTTTCTTCACAATTATTTACTATTTTATTATAAATTGGATATATTGTTTTATAAAAATCATCTAAATTTTCTTTAGTTATATTTTTTATCATAATAGATTCTATTTCCAAAGTACTTATATTAGGTTGAGCACTTCCATAACCTTTAGAATTTAATAATCGTTGAAAATTATTTGATAACATTAAAATCTTTAAATATAATTCACTTTTAGCATCTTTCCCTTTTATAACTCCAACTCGTTGATTCAGATAATAGTTATCTTTTCCATAAATAAAGCTTGTTTTTCCCAATTCAGCTCCCGTCATTGCAATAGCAACATCACCTTTTTGTAATTCAAATTTTTTATCAATTTTCAATGCCACTTCATCATCAATAAATTGAGAATTGTTTATATCTGCATTTATTTCACTTCTTAAATTTTTAATCTTAATAACTCTATTTTTTGTTTTTTCATCTTTTAGATCTTTACTTTTAAATGCATATCCGCCTTGTATTTTCCCAAACTCACTTACTTTAACCTCATCATTCGCTGATACACTATTTAAGTAATTAATTGCAAAATTATACAAATTATTATTAATCTTATTATTTAATTCAATTTTTTTATCAAAAGCTCTTAATATCATAGAAAATTTTTTTCTATCTTCATGTTTTTTGGGAATATTAATTTTTATATTATAAACTCTATCTCTATTTAATCCAGGTACTGCACTATGGCTGTTCATTCTTTCTAAGCCTAAAGTCTGTAAAAAATAGTACCAAAATATAAGATCTTCATTTTTATTTTTTAATTTTACAACATATGTGGTATCAATAGCCCAAAAATTATTTTCTTCATATTTTAAGCTTCCCACAGTTCCTTTTCTTCCTATTATTATTCCAGGTCCTTCAAAATAAAATTTATCATTATAATCAACAATGCCATTTGAACCATATACTGGTATTTTACCATCTCTTCTTTGATTTCTAGTTAATCCTTTTCCATATTCTAATTCAATTTCATCTTTTAAATATTTTTGAATCATCTCTACCATTCGTATATAACCTCACTATTTTCATTTAATATTTCTATAAATTCATTTTCCTCATTCATTCTTATAATAACTTTCTCTTTTCCATCTTCACCTTTAACTAAACTAATTATATCTATATAATTTAATTCTTCTTCATTATTTTCTTGTATCTCAATTATTTTGGTAACCTTTTTATTTATGGCATTGTAAACTATATCTTTAAAATACACTGTCTTGCTGAATTTTCTATATTTTGAGAAATCTTTTATTCCTTCCATATCACATATATATTTAACCAACTGTATTCCTTGATCAATTCCTTTTATAACAATATTATCTCTTTTCATTTCTTCTTTCCAATTTAACTTTTGTAATAATATATTATCTTTTGTTAAAACAAGTATTTTACTTCTTTTTAATTTATTAAATTGAATAACAGTTTCTAAAAAAATCACATCTTTAAATCCGGCATCTGAAAACTCTTTTCCACTTTCTTTATCACCAGCAATTTCTATAGTTCCTTTTCCAGAGAAAAATGGTAACTTTTTATTTATGGATCTATTAATAACATTATAAAAATTTTCTTTAGTCAATTCAACTACATTTATTTTTTCTTTTTTTATATATTCATTTGCTTGTTTTCTTATATAAGTTTCATATTTTTTTACTGACATATTGTTATTTTTATTTATCTTAATATACCATCCAATTTTAGAACATTTATTTAGTAGTTCATCTACATCTGAATCTAAATTTTCGTATTTATATTTATAATCATCGATATATTGTTTTATTAACTCTTCAATTACTATCTTAGGAATAATTATATTAATTTTTTTATATTCATTTTCATCTATAAATTCTTTCAATTTTTTATATGTATCATTAAAAGAAAAATGTAAAAGATCTGGGTCTATACATTTTATAATATTAGTATCCATAAATATATTTAATTTTTGCATATTTTATCCTTCTTCTATTTAATTTCAAATCCAATTTCTTTCAAATTTTTTTTAATTTCTTTATCTAATTTTACTGACTCATCCATTTGTTTTGCTAACTCTTGTGTCAAGTTAGTCATTTTTTCTTCAAAAGGTATTCCATCATCTTTTATTTCTTCTGTTCCAACATATCTTCCTGGTGTTAATACATAATTATTCTCTTTCACTTCTTCTTTAGTAGAAGATTTACAAAATCCTGCGATATCTTCATAATTTTCATTTTTTCTCCATTTGTGATATGTGTTTGTTATTTTTTGTATATCATCTTCTGAAAGTTCTCTTACTTTCCTATCTATCATATGTCCCAGATTTTTTGCATCTATAAATAAAATTTTATTCTTTGTATTTTCGTTTTTATTCCTTCTCATTATCCATAAACAGCAAGGTATTCCAGTTGCATAAAATAATTGGTTTGGCATAGTAACTATTGCATCTACAACATCACTTTCAATCATATTTTTACGAATATTTCCTTCATTTGATGTATCACTTGAAAGAGAACCATTTGCTAATACTGTACCTGCAACTCCTGTTTCTGGATTTAAGTGATGTAGCATATGTTGTAACCATGCATAGTTTGCATTTCCAGTTGGCGGTACTCCATATTGCCAACGAATATCTTCTTGTAATTTGTCTCCTCCCCAGTCAGATACATTAAAAGGTGGGTTGGCTAATATATAGTCAGCTTTTAAAGTTTTGTGTAAATCTTCATGAAATGTATCTGCATTATGACTTCCTAAATTTCCATCTATCCTTCTTATTGCTAAATTCATTTTAGCTAATTTCCATGTTGTAGGGTTTCTTTCTTGTCCAAATATAGATACATCATTAATGTTTCCTTGATGCTCTTTTACAAATTTTGATGATTGAACAAACATTCCTCCTGAACCACAACAAGGATCATATACTCTTCCTTTAAATGGCTCTATCATTTCAACCAAAGTCTTAACAATACATGTTGGTGTATAGAATTCTCCTCCTCCTTTACCTTCTGCAGATGCAAATTTACTTAAGAAATATTCATATACTCTACCCAACATATCCATTTCTTTAGCTTTATCTGTTCCTATTTCTATATTTGTAAATAATGTAACTAACTCTCCTAAAGTTGTTTTCTCTAATTCAGGTCTTGAATAATTTTTATTAAGTACACCTTTTAATGATGGATTTTCTTTTTCAATAGATTCCATTGCATTATCAATTACTTTGCCTATTTCTGGCGTATTTGCATATCTTAATATTTCATTCCATCTCGCAATTTTTGGAACCCAAAATATATTTTCTGCTGTATATTCGTCCTTATCTTCTTCATCTGCATATTCATCTTTTAATAGTTCTTGATATTTTGTTTCAAAAGCATCAGATACATATTTTAGAAATATTAGTCCCAAAACAACATGTTTATATTCGCTTGAGTCCATACTTCCTCTTAATTTATCTGCTGCTTGCCATAATTTATCTTCATATCCTAATATAGTACTACTTTCACTTTTTGACATATTTTCCTCCAAAGTTTTCTAATTTTCCATTTATAATATATCATAAAATCTTTTATTTCTCAACAAATTGCACTTTTTTTATAAAAAAATAGAAGTATTTCTACTTCCATTTACTATTATAATAATTAGCTTTAAATAATTTTACTAAATTATCTTTATACTTTAATAATCTATAATCCGCCTCCTTAAGTTTTGCATATTTTTCACTTTCCTTATCCTTTATTTTTTCCATTTCCTTATCAATCTTTTCTTCAACTTCTTCAATTTTATCAATAATCCAAGCAAAATTATGTATAGGATTGTATAAATTTAATGCAAGTATCATCTCATTTCCTTTTTTATCTTCTGATGAAATACCTCCATATTCATTTCTGTAAAATATTTCATTATAATCTATTTCTACTGGGTTATAAAAAAATTCATTTTCTATTTTACCATTATTTATGTCTCCTTTATATTTATCACTTTTATTTCCGTTACATTTAGGACATGAATACATCAGATTATCATATTCATACTCCAATTCTGGCCTTATATTCTCAAATGCATTTTTGGGTATAAAGTGATCTATCTCAAATGATTCAGGAGCAATTATGTTGTCAGGCATATTGCAATATGCACACCTATTTTTAAAATCTTCTTTTAAATTTTCTCTATAACGTCTATATGTTTTATACCTTTTTTTACAATTTCTAATAATACTAAAATCTCTAAATTTCTTATATCTCATTTTTTACTCCATCAATTTTTTAGCATCCTCAATTAATTTTAATATTTGTTTTAATTCCTCTATATTTATAACTTCTTCTAAATAACTTCGTTGCATTGGAAGATATTTATCTAGTTCTTTTTCTTTTTCTACGATTTTATTAACAATATCTTGATTCTCTGTATTTTTTGCTAATTCACTTTTTAATTCATCTAGCTCTTCTTGAGTAGTACTTCTTAGTTCATTATATCTTTTCACATTTTTTAGCATGTTTTCTGTTTTTTCTTTTGCATATTCCTCTATTTTAAAAAATTCACTCTTAGCATAAACTTTATCAGGATCAACATAATTATTTTTCATACTATCTTCTACTACATTTGTCATAATTATAGTTGGAAAATCAGGTGCCTCCTTTCTTATTTGTTCAAAAATATCTGAACCATTAAAAATTTCATTACTATTTACTACTATTTTATGATCAATTATTAAAATTGAAATTTCAAATTTTAAAATATCATCAATTATAACTTTTATTAGATTAGCTGTTAATTTTCCAACATCTGAATTCAAATCATAAATTTTAAATTTCAATTCATCTACATCCAAATTATATCTTTTAATAATAGTTATTATTGTTCTTCGGATTGAATCGATTTCATTCTTATCATCATCAATTATTCCAATTACCATAAACTTAATCTCCTATAGGAAAATTTATTATTATTTTAAATCCATTTTCTATCTGAATGGTATGTATTTCTCCATTATTTCTATTCACTGCATCTTTGCATATCCATAGTCCTAAACCTGTTCCTTCCTCTTTTGAAGTTTCCCCTGGTTCAAAAATTTGATCTGGATTGTATTTATATTTTTCATTTAATTTAGGTCCATTATTTTGGAAAGAAATATCTATCATATCTGAATTTTTTATTAATGTTATGCTTATTTTTCTTTTTCCTCCATCTTTTTTCTCTAAAAACCAAGCTGAATTCAAATATAAGTTATTAAATATTAAGTATAAGTCTATTTTTGAAATTTTTATATTTATTTGTTCTGTAAAATTCAGTTCTACTTCTATACCTTTCTGTTCTAATAATTTTATCCATTTATTTCTAAAATTATTCATAAATTCTGTAAGATTCACATCTTCTACTTCAAAACTATCTTTAGATACCCCATCCATTATCAAATTAACCCATGTACTCAGTAACTCATCAGTACTAGTATATTTACTAATTTGTTTATATGGATCAAATAAAGGATCTCCTTTATATTCTTTATAATCCAAGATATAATCTATACATGATTCTAATTGTTGATTTCTACTTCCTAAATCAGTTGCTATTTTACTTATTTCATGTGAAAATGTACTTGCTATTATACCAGCTGAACTAAAATTCATTAATATTCTATTTGTATCTGTTTGGCTCTGCTTTTCTTTAAAACTTTCATATACTGCATCTTTATATTCTTCTTCTGTATGTTGTTTATTATTATTTTCTTTTTCTCTTCCATTATTATTTTCTTTTTCTTTTACTACATCTTTAATTACTTGATAACTTTTGCTTATTCTGTCAGTCTTTAATTTTAACCAATTACCATACTCTCTATATACATATTGCCTATCATATTCAAATTTAGATATTATCTTTTGAATAATTTCTACGAACAAATAATAAGTTTCATTTAATGCTAAGCTTTCTCTGTTAGCCATATCTGTAAGATTTTTGTTATCATTTCTACTAATATTAATATTTCCTATTAACTGATATGGTTCAACTCTCCAAAATCCTGTTGGGTGCGTTACACCTGCTGGGCTTAATTGTGCTCTTTTTCCTAAACCTAGCCAATCATACATAGGCCCATCTTCACCATAAGGTCTTACTTTGAAATTATCTCTATATAATTTAATCCCAGAAAATTTTTTTAGCAGTTCTTTCCTTTTATTTACTTTTATATCTTTTATAATTGAATATTCACTTTTTCCTGATTTTAAAAAATATAGTTCAAAAGAAAATTTTCCTACTTTCTTTATCTGGTCCTCACTTTCATTTTCTATTAGATCTTTTACATTTATATCATATTCAATTACTTTATCATAATCTTCTTTTTGGTAATTTTTTTGAGAAAAAGCTTTTCTTTTCCAAAATTCTTGTATATCAAAAGTGTATTCTTTATCATTTATAACCTTTTTTTGTTGTTTAGCATTAAGATCAATTTCGTTTCTTTCCATATACATTTTTATTTTTTCATTTCCATCGAATTCTGCTTTAATTCTATAATCATAATGCTCCTTACTCATAAAAATGTCATTTGTTTTAAAATTCAAATCAGGTCTTACTAAATTTCTTAATAATATATTGAACTTATCAGTATTTCCAAATGGATTAATACTGTTTAGGTTATTGTTTATTCTACTAAATATTTTTTCATTCCACGTCTCTCTTGTTTGTTTTAGTATAATTATTGTGCCATGTTCTGCATCATAATTTTCTACATATTTATAATTATCCTTTAAAATTTCTTGCAATATTTCTTTAAAATTTTCTTTTTTTATTTGAACTTCTGCATTTATTTCATCCAACAATTTAACTTTATCAAATTGAGTCCAATCTATGCTCCAATACACAGTTGGTTTATTCTCTTTTTTTGTATATACCTCTGTTTGTAAGGATAATTTTTCCAGTGCAAATCTTCCTATTCCTTTCGCTCCAGTTTTTATTCTACCTTTTTTACTATATACATTAATCTCCTTATCATCAGTTCCTATATTCATCCAAACATTTTTTATTATATCTTCATCCATTCCTGTTCCGTTGTCAACTATAATAATTTTATTCTTTGAAAAGAAAATATCTTTTAATTTTTCTAACTCTTCTTCTGACAATTTTTTCTTTTTTATATATTTGTTATCATTTAATTCATATCCAGTCTTTATTATAGAAATTTCAGTTTCTGTAAAATTATTTTTTAAAACTGATATATTAATCTCATTTGGAATATCCTCATATGGTATATCAAATTGTATATATGCATTTTCTGCATCCGCATCATATGCATTCTTTACAAGTTCTATAATAGCTCCATTTGAATCCGAAATATTTTCTCTTCCTATTAGTCTAGCTGTTTTTGATGAAACATTAAATTTTACTTTTTCCATCTATGAAATCCCTTCTAAAACATATAATTATTTATATCACTACTAGTAATTCTTATAGATTCACCACTAGCATTAATCCCAACATTTTTTACATATTCGAAAAATTCTTTACTTTCTAAAATTTCTTTTGCTTCTTTTAAAGTTTTGTCTTTTTTAGGTATTATATATATACCAGAATATGGTATTGTATCCTTATCTAATTCATATATTTTAACTTTTTTCGTCACTACTATTGATAGTAATAATTTTTCTCTATTCATATCATTTAGAGCTTGACTTCTACCGTATTCATACCACCTTGCTGAAGTATCAGATTTTCTGTTATCTAAAGCTTTTTTATTTAACATTAAGTATTTATATGCATTTGGATATAACTTTTTCAATTTATTCTCTTCATATCTTATAATAATATTTTGTTGATCATATTTATATGGAAATATAATCATTTCTGAAATTTTATTGTTTAAACTTCTTGGACTAACTGCTTTTTTCAGAATTCCTTTTTCTATACTCATTTCACCTTTTTTTATATATTTTGTATCCTCTGTATAATCATTTATAACAAAGACTGAATTCAATAATGTAGCAACAGAATTAGATGCTTTAAAAAAATCTCCGAATCTTTTATTCTTACTATTATTTTTTTTATTTGAAAATATCCATTTTCCATTTAGATTTTTCTTATATATATTTTTTTCTGTTTTATTGTATTCATTTACATATTTTATACTCATACTGTTACTATTTTTCTCTATTATAATTACTGCTGAAGAAGTCAAAATATTTCTATTTTGATTACTATTTTTTTTATTAAATAGTTTTCTATTATCGTAATCATGTATCTCTAATATATGTGGTAGCATATATTGTCTTAGTTCTTGAGAAAATACATTTTTAAATATACTTCCTGGTATTAGATAGGCCATTCTTCCATGTTCTTTTAAGCTGACTATTCCTTTTTCAATAAATGCATAGCAATAATCAAACTTTCCTTTTTCACATACTTTAAAATTTTCTTTTGTATATTTTCGTGTTTTTTCATCCAAATCCCTATAATTAATATATGGAGGATTCCCTATAACATAATCAAATTTAAATTCAAAGTTCTTTTTTAGAGAATCCTCACAATATAAATGCCATTTAACTTTATTAATATTGTATTTGTTAGCAATAGTATTTAAATTTTCTTTACATTTTTTATAATGTTTTGGATCTAATTCTATACCATATATATCATTCTCTAATCCTGTTTTTATTTCTGTTATATTTTTATTTTGTCTTAATGAATCTTCAATATATCTTTCTACAATTCTTATTAAAATTTGCCCGTCGCCACACGAATTTTCTATAACTTTTTTCCCATATATATTTTTTTTATATCCTGCCCAATCCAATAATTCTTCTACATTTTCTACGGGTGTAAAAATTTGACATTTATATTTGCAATTTTTATCCATCTTTATTCCTCTTTATTTTACAATTATTCCTTTAAATTTTATCATAATAGTTATTTTTTAACAACTATTCAACTATATTTTTATAAATTTTATATATTTATTTTTCATATATACTCCTCTTTTTCTTTTTTAATTTTTTCTCTTCTTTCTCGTTAGATTTTTCCTTTTCTTTATACTCTGCCTCTTTTAATTGTTCTTTCATCCTTGGCACATTATTATAAATTTCATCACACAACTTAATTTCTTTTCTAATCTTTGTTAAAACAGAAGTAACATCAATTATTTCTTTAGTAACACTATCTTTTTCACTTTCATTGTCTAATTTTTGTCTCTTATAATACAATCTATTCCTAGTATTCAAAATCCTTTTCAACTCTTCCTGTTTCTTTTCTTTCACATTATCAATATCACTCATAGTCTCAATCTTATACTTACACAAAAATCTAATTCTTTCCGAATACTCGTCCATCTTTTTTACTTCTGCTCTCATCTCAGGAGTCAATTTATATGGTGTATTATTTCTAGTGTATAACTTTATCAAATATCTATAGTAGTAATACAAAGCAACTATTCCTTTAGGTTTGTATTTTCTTCTTATTCTATCTCTTGTCGTGAAACGTCTATGTCTTATTACCATATAAGGAATTATTTTTTCTTGTCTTATATAGTCATTTTCCAATATTCTTCTTTTAATATTTTCCAATGAATACTCTTCTCCAAACGCTCTTTCAACTCTTATATTTCTTTTGTATGGTTCTCTTCTTACACTTAATTTATCTGCTCTATAATAATAGTTATATCCCATTGATACTAACATCTGCTGAAATTGTTTTAGCGTGTATGAATGTTTTATTGCATAATCTATATCTTCTTTTGCGAATTTATAATAGTCTGAATCTCTCATAGATTTTTTATAAAAATTTTCAAAATTGATTCCAGATTTACATGTCTTTTCTTTTAAAACACTTAAGCCATATTCTTCACATATTTCATCTGATGTTTTTCTTAACAATGCTGTATTAGTCAAATTACTATAATATTTTCTTCCATCTTTAAATGAAACTGAATTGATGACAAAATGATTATGAAGATGCCCAGTATTTAAGTGAGTAGATACTACAACTTGAAATCTATCTCCCCACATTTCATTTGCAAGTTTTACTCCAATTTCATGTGCTATTTCTGGAGTAACTTCTCCTTTATTAAAAGATTGATAAGCATGAAATGCTAATATTCCATTTTCTTTTCCATATATTGTTTTTACAAGTTGCATTTGCTTAACCGCATCTTTTACTTCACAATTTATTCCTGTAGTATAAAATTGTTTTTCTGTTTTATCTGGATTAGTTGCATAAGTCATTACTTGCCTGATACTATCAAACTCATCCATTCCATATTCGTTATAATTATTTTTTGTCTTTTCTTCATTTGTTGCGTAGTTGATTACATGATCTAATCTCTTTTGTACTTTCCATATTTTTGTTGTTGCCATTTGCTCTCTCCTCTCATTTAAAAAGGGGATTGGGGAATTTCCCCATTTAGAATTTCGAGCTGACGAAATTCATTGCTTGTTAGGACAACAATATACTCTTTTTTAGTACTGAAATTATTACTTTTTTTCTATCAAATGCACACTATATTTTGAAAAATACTTGGACTTTTCAAATTAAAATCCAAGTACTTTTCATATTATTTTTTAATTATAAAATATTTAATTTATAATAATTTTTTCTACAAGATTTCAAACCTTCTTCATCATTTATATCACTTTTTACTTCTTGATTTTCGTCTTCTAATTTAAATATTTTATTTAATTTTCTTAATAAAATTTCTTGTTTTGTATCTCTTATTAAGCATGGAACTTTGTCATATCCTAGTGCTTTTGCTGCTAATAATCTTATTCCACCACCTAGAACATAGTACCCATTTTCTTTTTGAATAACTTCAAATGGTTTCTTAATTCCTTCCTTTTTTATTACCTCCATATATCTACAAACTTTTTCTAAATTTCTGCTACATATTGCGTTAGCTTTAACTCCTTTTATATCTTTTACTTCTATTTCTTTATATTCTTTATAAACTTTCATATTATCAATTCCTTTCTTTTTTCTATTTACTTTTTTTAATTTTTGTATTAAAATATACTTACAATCATTTAAGTTAGCATTTAGTTTGGTCGCTTGTGCTAGCTTCTTCTTTTATATTTTTTAGTGATATTCCATAACACATTTGATACAATTTTGAGATAATTGCATCTACTAATTGTTCATCTTGACTTTGACTAAATCTTTCGATTAATCCTTGCTTATCAAATCTCGTTGTAATGATTATTGGTAATCTATTTTCATTTCGATTTTCAATAATTGTATATAATTTTTCCAATGCCCACTGACTTATTTTTTCTGTTCCCAGATCATCAATTATAATCATATCTACATTTGAATATAGCTCTATTAATTCATTTTCTGACTTTGTATTGTCTCTAAATGTTTCTTTTATCATGTCTAGTAAAGTTGTTAGTCTTCCCATTAATACAATCTTGTCATTTTCAATTAATTTATTAGCGATTGATGCTGCCAAATGTGTTTTTCCAAGTCCTGACTCGCCTGTCATTATCAGTCCTTTAGTTTGTACTTTTGTTATACATTTGTTTGTATAATCATTAGCAACTTTTACTGCTATTTCATTGCCTGAATTAATATTAAAATTTTCAAAGTTCAGATTTTGAAATTTTCTTTCATTATAGTTCTTTTTGTATAGCTTGTTTATAACATCCCTAAAATGTTTTCTTTTCTGGATTTCATATTCTTGCTCATCTCTTTTTTTCCAATACTCTTGTGCTTTATTACAATCACATCTTTCGTATTTAATTGCATCAGGAGAAATATTAGCATATAAATAATCAAGTCCTATTGGTGTTAATTCTTTGCCACAAAATTCACATTTTTTCAATTTATTGTGTATAACTTCGCTACAATTTATATTGTCTAAAACCATTTTCGCTCTCCTCTCTTATATTTTCTTCTTTTTTATTTTCTATATCTTTTGTATTCTTTTCTTCTGCGTTACCTAACGTTTTGGTAACGTTACTTTTTTCATTTTCACTTTTATGCTTTTCACGAAATCTTCTTTGTCGTTCTCGACCTTGCATTTGATACTTTTCATATTTTTCAATACTTTGATACTTGTCCCAATTTTTTATCAGAAATGTTTCCCCTTCTTTTATTAACATTTCTAATTCTAGAAACTTTTTCAAAATTTTTTCAATTTTTTTATTAGATTTTCCCATAATCTTTGAAAAATTTTGAATTGTCATTGGATTATTTTCTCCTATTTCTAATCTTCCTTTATTATTACATTCAACTGCTAATGCAATTAATTGAATCCAAACTCTAAAATAAGTGTCTCCTTCAGGAAGTTTTAGAAGTATTTGAATCTTCCTGTTTGAAAATATATTAGTTTCTGTTTTAAACCAAGGTAATTCATACATATCCTCCTTTCCTCACTTTCCATCAATTAATATTTAATTGATTCTTTTTCTTTGCTACTTAGATATTCATCTAATGCTTGAACTCTAAATAGAAATTTTCCACCAACTTTAGAGCATGGTATTTGTTTTCTTCTTACTAATTGATTAATTAACCAATAAGAAATTCCTAAATACTCTGCTGCTTCTTTCATTGTTAGTGTAGTTCTTTGAACTTTTTGTAATTCCATACATATCCCTCCTTTCTTTTAAGAATTACTCATCCTTATTTCTAGTTAACAAGTATTATAAAGTTTTGTTTGTTAACTTGTTGAAATCATATCATGATTTGTGGTAGAATTAAAATACATATAGTAAATTTTTTAAGAATTGTTATCACTTTTTGAAAACAAAGTATGTTTTAATTTTGTTAACAATTAAGGAGGTTATCATGAAACCAGAACATGATATTAAGCTATCTTATAATGCAAGTATAAATACTCATAGCTTAAAGCGTATTGTCGGATATTATTATAAAGAATTTGTAGAATTAAATGACAAATTTGAAAATATCTCTGAAGATGAATATGCAAAATTGATGATTACAAAAGGAGAAAATGCAAAAACAGAAAAGGAACGAAAAAAAATTGCTGAAGAATATGCCGAAAATATGAAAAAGTATTATTCTTCTAGTAATTCTCGTTCTATTCTTTCTTTTAAAGATCAAGTTAACAAACTAGATGGATATATTGGATTTAAGTATGATGAAATAGAAGAACAACTTAATTTACCTTTATTAGATTTCATTAGTTATGACTTAAATAATATAAATGAATATATTATCTTCTTTATTAATTATTTTGATCTTGTTATGGATAAACTTGATAAACAAGACTTAGATAAAATTAAACTAAATACTTTATATGAAATTAAGTTTATTAGTGAACTTGCTAAAAAATATTACGATAGAGTTGTAAATGAAGCTAGAAAAATGCAAGTTATCTTCAAAATGTGTATTGATTTAGTTTATCAAATGAATAATAATGAATACACTCTTAAATTAACTAAAGACTTAACTAGAGAACAACGATTTTTTGTATTTAATCAAATTAACAATAAACCTTTTAAGGATATATCAAATAATTTTAAGACTATTAATTCATTAGATTATAATTATGATTATGTTGATACTAGAGTTCCAGAGCTAGTAATAAGTATAATTAAGGCAATGGATCCGAAAGGTAAAGAAATTTCTCATCAATATCAATATGAAACAAATAATTTATATACTGCTTTTTATATTACATTATACAATATAATAGGTATAAAAAATTGGTATGTAAAAGTCTGTGGAAATTGTGGTAGATACTTTTTAACACCTAAGGCAACTATTGCTTATTGCGATAGAAGCATAGATACAGATATAACTTGTAAAGATATTGGAAGTAAAGAACAACAAAAAAGGAAATTAGAAAATGATGATGCATACCATAAATATAGGGTAATTGGAACTAGAAAAAAAACTCGTGTATCTCGAAACCCTGAGATAGAAATATATAAAAAAGATTTAAAACAATATAGAGAAATTGGAAAACAAATGTATAAAGATGCTCGTTCAGGTAAAATTTCTAAAGAAGAATTTGCAAAATGGGTAAATGAACAAGATAAATAAAAGGAATGATTTAAATCATTCCTTTTATTTATATATTTTTTCTTTTATAAATTCTTCTGATTCATTTATAAATTTTTCCAAGA
>OLSB01000910.1_pt1 | contig 32280 bp, 29 predicted proteins | sample 1672071 | NCBI WGS metagenome assembly OLSB01 (sample SAMEA3136642, study PRJEB25190) | human gut metagenome | biome: human gut; feature: human-associated habitat; material: faeces | place: Austria | collected 2013 | reverse complement strand
TATTTCAAATATAGACAGCTCTAAAAGAGTGTGACATATGTTTGACAAACCTACAAAAAAATCATATAAAAATTAAAAAAATACTTGTTTTTTTATAAAAAATATGATATATTATAAATCGATTTAAATAAATTAAAAATTATGATAAGGACACGATAAATAAATTAAAGTTTTTAGAGAGTCAAAGGTAGCTGAAAATTTGATAAACAATATTTATTTACCATCACCTTTGAATTGTTTATATGAAATAACAGTAATATAAATCGTAAATCTTGCGTTAAAAGATATTAAGAGGAAAACAAATTTTGGATTTTACATCTAAAACAAAATTTTCAAGTTAGGTGGTACCGCGGATACAAGCTAATTCGTCCTATAATATGGATGAATTAGCTTTTTTGATGTGTATAGAAAATTATTTTTATATCCAATATATCATTCATCCAAAAGAAAGAAAGGAGAAAATATTATGTACAAAAAAGTAGAATTAAAAGATGACGGCTTTGTTGGAATGGAACACGAAGTTGCAGAAGTTTGGAAGGAAAAAGATATTATAAACAAAAACCTTGCAATGAATGAAGGAAAAAGATATTTTACATTCTATGATGGACCTCCAACAGCAAATGGTATGCCACATGCAGGACATATCATAACGAGGGTTATGAAAGACATAATTCCTAGATACAAAGTAATGAAAGGCTATAGGGTAATAAGAAAAGCAGGTTGGGATACTCATGGACTACCAGTAGAGCTTGAAATAGAAAAGAAATTAGGAATTTCAGGAAAAGAACAAATAGAAGAATATGGAGTAGAAAAATTCGTTAAAGAATGTAAAGAAAGCGTTTTTAAATATGTTAATATATGGGAAGAGATGACAAATAAAGTAGGCTTTTGGGTAGATATGGACAATCCATATATCACATATAAAAACGAGTATATTGAGTCTGTTTGGTGGGCTTTAAAAGAATTATGGGAAAAAGGACTTTTATATGAAGGACACAAAGTTATGCCATACTGCCCAAGATGTGGAACAGCATTATCTTCACATGAAGTAGCACAAGGTTATAAAGATGTAAATGACTTAACATGTATTGCAAAATTCAAAGTTGTTGGAGAAGATAAATACTTTTTAGCGTGGACAACAACACCATGGACATTACCTTCAAATTTGGCATTATGTGTAAATAAATCTTATGATTATTGTGATGTAAAAGTAAATGTTGGAACAGAGGAAGAACCAAAATATGAAGTATATATTTTAGCAAAAGATTTAGTACCAACAGTTTTAAAAGATAAAGAATACAAAATATTAAAAGAATATAAAGGAACAGAATTACTTGGAGCAAAATATGAACAATTAATGCCATTTGCAAAAGTAGAAGGTAAAGCTTTTGAGGTAATTCATGGAGATTATGTAACACTTACAGATGGTACAGGAATTGTTCATATAGCACCAGCTTATGGTGAAGATGATAGTTTAGTTGCAAAGAAAAATGGAATAACTTTTGTAAATTTAGTGGATAAATCAGGTAAGTTTGTAGCAGAAGTAGAGCCTTGGGCTGGAAAAAATGTAAGGGATTGCAATGAAGAAATATGTAAATGGCTAAAAGAAGAGAATAAATTATTTAGTAAAGAAAGACATATGCACTCATATCCACATTGTTGGAGATGTGACACGCCACTTTTATATTATCCAAAAGAAAGTTGGTTTGTTGCAATGAGCAAATTAAGAAATGAATTAGTTGCAAATAACAACAAAGTAAACTGGTATCCAGAAACAATCAAAACAGGAAGATTTGGAAAATTTCTAGAGAATGTTATAGATTGGGGAATTTCAAGAGATCGTTATTGGGGAACACCACTTCCAATTTGGACTTGTGAAGACGAAAATTGTGGACATCAAGAATGTATAGGAAGCATAGAAGAATTAAGACAAAAAGGAATAGATGTTCCAGAAGACATAGAACTTCATAAACCATATATAGATGATGTATATTTGAAATGTCCAAAATGCGGTAAAAAGATGAAGAGAGCAAAAGAAGTTATAGACTGTTGGTTCGATTCAGGCTCAATGCCATTTGCTCAATGGCATTACCCATTTGAAAATCAAGAAATGTTTAAAAACAACTTCCCAGCACAATTCATATCAGAAGCAATAGACCAAACAAGAGGATGGTTCTATACACTAACAGCTTTAGGAACAGCACTATTTAATAGGACTCCATTTGAAAACTGTATAGTTCTAGGACATGTTCTAGATGGAAATGGCCAAAAAATGTCAAAATCAAAGAAAAACGGTGTTGACCCACTATATCTATTAGATACAGTTGGTGCAGATGCTACAAGATGGTATTTCTACACAGGAAGCGCACCATGGATTTCTTCAAGATTGTCACTAGAAAATGTAAAGAAATCACAAAGAGGATTTTTAAGTACATTATGGAACGTATATTCATTCTATGTTCTATATGCAGAAATAGACCAATTCAATCCATTAGAGTATGCAGATTTTAAATCAGATAATATAATGGATAAATGGATTATTTCAAAGTTAAATACACTTGTAAAAACAGTAGACGAAAAACTAGCTGCTTATGATATAACAGGAGCAGGACATGTAATAGAAAGCTTTACAGATGAACTTTCAAATTGGTATGTAAGAAGAAATAGAGAAAGATTCTGGAGCACAGAATTAAATGATGAAAAGATAGGTGCTTATACAACATTATATAGAGTATTAACAACAATGAGTAAAGTTGTAGCTCCATTTGTACCATTTATAGCAGATGAAATTTATCAAAATTTAGTTGTTGGATTAGATAAAAATGCACCTGAAAGTGTTCATTTATGCTATTGGCCAGAATATAACAAAGAGGAAGTATATACTAAATTAGAAAACGAAATGGATTTAGCTTACAAAATAGTAGAACTTGGAAGAAGCGCAAGAAACAATGCAAATATTAAGAATAGACAACCACTTTCTAAAATGTTAATATCAGTTAAAACATTGCCAGAATATTATGGAAACATTATAAAAGAAGAATTAAATGTAAAAGAAGTGGAACTAGGAGCAGAAATGTCAGAATTCGTTAACTTTGATATAAAACCAAATTTGCCAGTACTAGGTAAAGAGTATGGTAGATATATTCCAAAAATCAAAGAAGAAATAGCAAAATGCAATCCATTAGATTTAGCAAATACAGTAAAATCTGGAAAAGGATATGTAATAATGCTAGACGAAGACACAGAATTAGAATTAAATTCTGATAACCTACTTGTAATGATGCAAGGAAAAGATGGATACTCTTTTGCAGGAGAAGGCGAGATTGGTGTAATGCTTGATACAACTATAACAAAAGAGCTAAAAGAAGAAGGATATTTAAGAGAAGTATTATCAAAAGTACAAAATATGAGAAAAGAATCAGGATTTGAAGTTATGGATAATATAGATCTATATGTATCTGGAAGTAAAGAAGTTATGGATGTAATAAAAGCAAATGAACAAGAAATAAAGAAAGACACATTAGCTTTAAGCATAAAATATGACGAAGAAAATTCAAACTACAAAGATATGAGCATAAATGGATTACCATTAAAAATTGCGGTAGTAAAGAAATAAATTAGTAAAAAAAACAGTATAATTATATAAACGATTATACTGTTTTTTTACTATACAAATAATTAAAATTTCATTGCAATTTAACATAATGTTTTAAAATATTAGATATACTAAAATAGGAGGAAATCTTTATGAGAAAAACAATAGAAAATTAAAAAATTGCAAATTATGTAAAGTTGTGCTATAATATAATTTGCAAGCTAAAAGCTACAGATAAAAAAAACAGGAGGATTTTAGTGTGAAAGTGACTTTACAAGTAAACGGACGGGAAATGACCTTTTCAGAACAAGAACTGGTAGCTATAGTAGAAGAACATTTTTCAAGAAAGGATACTGAAAAAGTAACTACAACAAAAGCAGTACAAAAACCAACAGAAGGAAAGTGGTTTGACGTGAGCCCTCAAGATATTAACCAAGAGCTTTTTCAAAAGCAAAGAGAAGACAAAAAACAGGAGAAAACAAGAAAAATCATTCTTGAAGCATTTGCTGAAGTAAAAAAAGATCCAGAAAGATATGGTAAATCCTTTAAGACAATGATACCAAAAAAAGAATGGTCATCCAATATTGGTTATAAAGTTGAAGGACAAAACGCAAACTGGATTGAACAGGGACTTGAATGGGCCCAAAGAATTGCAAATGGTGAATCATGGGAAGCCATTTGTAATAATGCGGATACAGCTGATTGGTATAGATTAGTTGTAGGAAAACATGGTTGCTTGAAATTTATTGGTGGATCGCGTAAGAAAGAAGATTGCAGTCCTGCATCAAGCATCCATTCTTATATCCCTGATGCCGGAAATGGTTATTTTTGTTATGCTGTGCCTTTGGTTGTGAAGTACTAAAGACAGCACTGTATATCTATACTGTTGCTTATCATTAAAGATAAGTAAAAAGATAGGGAATGAACTTAAATAAGTAAATTCCCTATCTTTTATTTAAAATTTAAAATAGAAAATATATAAAATTTGAAAAATATTTTAGTCTTCTTTGCTAATTTTTGCATACTTTCTTAATTTTGCATAAGCTAAGCAATTAACGCTACCAGCAGGAAATCTTCCAGTTGTATCTTTTTTGCCAGCAGGAACGCCTGTTAATAATTCTATTCCTTGCTCTATAGTAGAAATAGCATAAATGTGAAACAAGCCATTCTTTACAGCTTCAACTACTTCATTTGATAAATTTAAATTCATTTCATTTAATTTTGGAATCATAACGCCATGAGAACCATCAAGTCCACGCATTTTGCAAATTTTAAAGTAGCCTTCAATTTTTTCGTTAACTCCACCAATTGGTTGAATATCTCCTTTTTGATTTACAGAACCAGTAACGGCAATTGATTGATTAATAGGAATACCAGACAAACTAGATAATATTGCGTAAAGTTCGGTACTAGAAGCACTGTCACCATCAACTCCATTATATAATTGCTCAAAACAAAGGCTAGCTGTTAAAGAAAGAGGCATATCTTGAGCAAACATTTCACCCAAATAACCTGTTAATATAAAAACTCCTTTAGAATGGGAAGAGCCAGACATTTCAACTTCTCGTTCAATATTTATGATACCACTTTTTCCAACATAAGTACTTGCTGTAATTCTTGCTGGAAGTCCAAAAGAGTAATTTCCTAAATTCATAACAGTAAGACCATTTATTTGCCCAACTTTAAAGCCTTTAGTATCAATTAAAAGAGTATTATTATTAATCATTTCCATGTATTTTTCGTTATATTTTTGAACTCTTTCATCTCTTTGTATTAATGCTTCATCTATAGTTTGTGCAGTAATAACCTTCTCTTTATTCAATTTAGCTAAAGTTCCCGCCTCACCAACAATTTGTGTTATTTCACTGAATCTAGTAGAAAGTTTTGTTTTATCATTTGCAAGTCTAGATGCAAATTCTATAACCTTGGCCATTCCGGTTCTATCTAAAGGTGGTAAATCAGCTGATGTACAGAAACCGTGTACTACGCGAGCTAATTTATTCATGTTTTCAACTGTAAGAGGAGCATCATCTTCAAACTCTACTTTAATTTTAAATAATTTTTTGAAATCAGAGTCTAAAGATATTAAAGTTTGATAAATAGATTCATCTCCAATTAAAATTACCTTTAAATTAAGAGGAATAGGTTCGGGCTTTAACGAAACCATAACCATAGAAGAATGTTGATCTACTAAATTTTCTATTCCTAATTCTTTTGTTCTTAATACTTTCTTTAAAGTGTCATAGCAGAATGAATTAGAGATTATATCTGTAGCTTGCATTATTAAATATCCACCATTTGCAATATGAAGTAAACCTGGCTTTAACATTGTATAATCCGTTTTAAGACTGCCATAATAGTTTTCATATTCTAATTTCCCAAATAGGTTAGGGTAAGAATAGTTAGAATCCATTATAACTGGAGCACCATTAAGATTACTATTATCAACAAATAGATTTACTCTATAATTTAACCAAGGTTTTTGAATTTCTGGCTTTTGAGGATGTGGTTGACTTATATTTTTGTTATTTTCATCATTAACTAAAAATGCATTAACATTTTTTAAGATATCAGTCTTAATATCATCTAAAAATTTAGTTATTTTTTTATTTCTCTTAAAATGAGATTTTATATAATTTATATGAGCGTTTACAGTTAATAAAGCAACATTAGATTGCCATTCATTAATTTTTTTGTCTGCCTCTGATTGTATAGCTTTTATTTGAGAAATAGCTTCCATTACATGTTGTTGAACTATAGAAGATTTATCTTCAAACTCTTTTTTTGTTTGTTCATCTAACTTATCAAATTCTTCTTCCTCAATAGTTTTCCCATTAATAACAGGCATCATATAAATTCCATTATTTGCCGATTTTACTTGAAATCCATATTGAGCAGATGTCTGATTAAGTTTAGCCATTAATTCAGCTCTTTTTGTATCATATTCCTGCTTTAGTAAAACTTTTTCTTTTTCAAAATCCTCATTATTAAAAGTTTCTTTTATATCGTGCTTAATATCTTTTATAAATCTATCCATCATATCTCTAAATTCTTTACCTTGACCGGCGGCAAGAGGTACAGCAATAGGTATATTTGGATTATCAAAATTATAGATATAACACCAATCTTGTGGAGTTTTTTTCTTTTTAGAAAGAGTATCTAAATAATGTTTTGTATACATTGTTTTTCCAACTCCACTAGGACCTTCAATATATAAATTGTAACCATTAATATCTACATTAAGACCAAACTCTAGAGCTTTTATTCCTCTATCTTGTCCAATACCAGCTTGAATTGGTTCTAGACTTTCAGTAGTTTCAAACTTAAAAAGATTTGGATTACATGTAGATTTTAAATTTTTAAAAGAAAGTTCAAATTCGTTTTTCATTAGTAAATTCCTCCTATTTATAGACAATAAAATGTCTTTTTATCTTATTATTTGTTTATCATAAATTAAGACTCATTAGTATTGCGTCATCTTTATTATCATAGTATTTTTTTCTTAAACCGACTTCTCTAAAATTATACTTTTTATATAAATTAATTGCAATAGAATTTGTGTTTTTTACTTCTAAATTTAATAATTTTATATTATTTTTTTTACAAATCGATATTAGATTTTCTAGCATATAAGAACCAATACCTAAATTTCTCATACTTTTTTTTGTTACTATATTCATAATTTCTGCTGTATCTAAAATAATTTTAATTCCAGCAAATGCTACAATAATATTATCTTTAGTTTTTGCAACAATATACTTGGAGTTAGCTGAAATTAACTCATTATACAATACATCATAATCCCAAAATTCATCAAAATCAGATTGCAAAATATTTTTTATTTTATTCAAATCTTCAACAGTCATAAAAGAGATAAAATAGTCTTGCATAAACTTATCCTTTCTAAAAAATTAATCACCAAATTTTGCCCTTTCTGCTTGAGACTTTCTTAAGTAAACAGGGGAAATATAATTAGAATCCCCATAAAGACCTTTTTGATATTTGTCATAAGCAGATTTTGCAAGAGAAATACTAGATTGAGTGTTTTTATTAGAAAAATCTACTTTTAAAGATAAATTTGCTTCTTTTACCTTTTGCAAAATTAAATCCTTATATAAAACACTACCATTTCCAACAAAGGTAATTCTGTTTACTTTACTAGAAGATGATTGTAAATTATTAATAAATATATCTATACATGAATTTATATTATCTGCAACATTATTTTCTATTTGAGAATAAGAACCGTTTGTATTAGAAAACAATGAAGAGTAAACATTTTCATTTTTACAATCAATAATAGGACAAATAATTCCATTTTCTTCTATATTATAAGCTAAAGATTCAAGAGAAGTGGAACCAACAGTTGGAATATTTTTTGCATCTGCAAAAGCTTTTATTGTTGCAATACCAATTCTTATGCCAGTGAAAGACCCAGGCCCTAGACAACAGGCTAATAAATCTATTTTATCTAAACAAAGTTTAGACTCTTTAAAGGCTTCATCTATCATTGGCATAAGCTTTTGAGAGTGAGTTTTTTCATCATCACTATTCTTAAAAGTTATTATTTCGTAATTATTTTTATTAGCTTCTACAATTGCAACAGAGCAATTTTTAGAAGACGTATCTATTGCTAAAATTTTCATAATATAATTCCTTAAAATTAAATTTGGGTTTTATGGAAAAAAACCTATAAACCAATTAAAAATCTTCAATAATCAATTTTCTGTAGTTTGGATTTTCCAAATCTCTAGAGAATGATATTTTGGTAAAGCCTTTAGAAATGGAATCTTCAATCATTTCTCCCCATTCAAAAATACAAATTCCATTTTGCAAGTATTCCTCTCCACCAATAGCATAAAATTCATCTATATCAGAAAGTCTATATAAATCAAAATGATATATATTTACAGAGTCTGTGTGGTATTCATTAACAATAGTAAAAGTAGGACTAGATATTTCATCTTCTAGACCAAAATGTTTTAAAATACCTTCAGTAAATTTTGTTTTGCCAGATCCTAAATCTCCAGACAAAATTATTATTGAATTGTTGTTTAATTTTTTTGCAAACTCTTGTGCAAAATCTATAGTATCTTCTTCAGATTGTGATATATACTCGTACATATTTTAAACTCCTATAATAATCTATAGATATTTTATATTAATATGTAGGAATTTGCAAGTAAATTAAAAAATAAAAAATATTGACAATTATTGACTTAAAAAGTATAATAATTGTATAAATAAAAAGGGAGGTATTATAAATGGGAGTAGCAGCATTAGTACTAGGAATTGTATCAATAATAGTAGCATGTATTCCTTGCGGAGGATTTGTAGCTGTAATACCAGCAACAGTAGGATTAATATTAGGAATAGTAGATACAGCACAAAAGTCAAAAAAGAAAGAACCAAGAGGAATGTCAATAGCAGGAATAGTATTAACATCAATATCACTTGTTATAATAATATTATGGGTATTTGTCTTTGGAGCCGCTATTGGAGGAACTGCAAGTTTTCTTAACACTTATCAAAATGAAATATCAACATTTTTAAATGAAGAAGACTGGAATTCAGCAAACAGCTGGCTTAATGAATATAAAACAACATTAGAAAACGATGCAGAGTTATAATAAAATAATAAAAACTATAAAGAAAAATTACATATATATAAATATAACCTTTTTAATATTAGCTATATATGTAATTTTTTTTCCTATAATATCATATCAAATCCAGAAAATAATACCACTATTTGGAATATGCCCTTATTTTAAAATTACAGGAAAATTTTGTCCGCTATGTACAGGAACTAGATACTTTGCAAACTTGCCAAAAGCAATAGGAGACATTACATACTTAAATAATCCATTTGGAATAATGGCCATAGCAATAATTTTTGAAATTATATTTAGAATAATACAAATACGGAATTCACTATAAGAAAAATACAAAAAATGAGGAGAAAATTATAAAGATTGATTTAATGCTTCATTTAATTGAATTTATATGCTTTTTAGCGTATATAATATTTTTTTACTATACAAAAAAGTAATTGCAAATTATAAAAGGAGAAATTAATGGAAGACAAGAAAAAATTCATCAGAAATTTTAGTATAATAGCACATATAGATCATGGAAAATCTACTTTAGCTGATAGATTAATAGAAATGACAGGTGTTCTATCTAAAAGAGAAATGGAAGAACAAATTTTAGACAACATGGATATAGAAAGAGAACGTGGAATTACAATAAAATCCCAAGCTGTAAGAATGAAATATAAAGCTAAAGATGGAAATATATATGAGCTTAATTTAATAGATACTCCAGGACATGTAGACTTTAATTATGAGGTTTCTAGAAGTTTAGCTGCATGTGATGGAGCTATTTTGGTAGTAGATGCAAGTCAAGGAGTTGAAGCACAGACTTTAGCAAATGTATATTTAGCACTAGATAACAATTTAGAGATACTTCCAGTTATAAATAAAGTAGATTTACCAAATGCGAGACCAGATGAAATAAAAAATGAAATAGAGGATATAATAGGGATTCCAGCACAAGATGCACCATGCATATCAGCTAAAACAGGGTTAAATGTTGATGAGGTTTTAGAAAGGATAGTAACAGATTTGCCAGCTCCAAAAGGGGACGAAAAAGAGCCACTTCAAGCATTGATATTTGATTCAATATATGATAACTACCAAGGTGCTATTGCCTATGTAAGAATAAAAAATGGTACTGTAAGAGTAGGAGACAAAATAAAACTAATGGCAACAGGAAAAGACTTTACAGTAACAGAAGTTGGATATTTTGAACCAGGCTCATATGCTCCTTCTAAAGAATTAACAGCAGGAGAAGTTGGATATATTGCTGCAAGTATAAAGAGTTTATCTGATATAAGAGTTGGAGATACTGTAACATTATCAGACAATCCAGCAAAAGAACCATTGCCAGGATACAAAAAAGTAAATCCAATGGTTTATTGTGGATTGTATCCAGTTGATGGCAGTGATTACGAAAACTTAAAAGTAGCTTTAGAAAAGTTACAATTAAATGATGCTGCGTTAGAATATGAACCAGAAACATCAGCTGCATTAGGATTTGGCTTTAGGTGTGGCTTTTTAGGACTATTGCATTTGGAAATAATAGAAGAACGTTTAGATAGAGAGTTCGATTTAAGTTTAATAACAACATCACCATCAGTAATATACAAAGTTTATAAAACAGATGGAACTTTGATGGAAATATATAATCCATCAGAGCTACCAAAACCAGACGAAATATCTAGAATAGAAGAGCCGTTTGTACAAGCGGAAATTCTAACACCAAAGGAATATGTTGGAAATATAATGGAAATATGCCAAAATAGGCGTGGAATATATATAGATATGAAATATTTAGACTCATCAAGGGTTACATTAGTATATGAACTTCCACTTAATGAAATAATATATGACTTTTTTGATAAATTAAAATCAAAAACTAAAGGATATGCTTCATTTGATTATGAATTAAAAGAGTATAGACCTTCTAATTTAGTAAAATTAGATATTTTAGTAAATGGAGAAAATGTAGATGCACTATCATTTATAGTTCATAGGGATAACAGCTATGAAAGAGGTAAAAAAATGATAGAAAAGTTAAAAGAAGTAATACCAAGACAGTTATTTGCCATACCACTTCAAGCTGCAATAGGAGGAAAAATAATAGCAAGAGAAACAATATCTGCAATGAGAAAAGATGTTTTAGCAAAGTGTTATGGTGGAGACGTAACAAGGAAAAAGAAACTTCTTGAAAAACAAAAACGCGGTAAAAAGAAAATGAGAGAAATAGGCAATGTTGAAATACCACAAGAAGCATTTTTATCTGTATTGAAATTAGATGATGAAAATTAGTAGGAGAAAATATGAAATTAAAAGAATATCAAGAAGAAGCATTAAAAAGGTTAAATCCAACCATTGCAAATAAAGACAAAGAAAGTATGAGATTTGCATGTATGGGGTTGTTAGAAGAATCGGGAGAAGTTGTTGCGGAATTAAGAAAGCCATTATATAAAGGTAATTTTCATGAAAAAGAGCTAGATCTAAAATCAATAACAGGTGAACTTGGAGATGTAATGTGGTATATGGCGCTAATATGCAGAAACAATGACATAGATATAGAAAAAATAGATTCTGACATAGATGTTAGCAAGCACTCTTTTGACAGAGAAAAATTAATAAAAAAATCTATAAAATTAGGAAGACAATCAGGAATTATTGCAAAAAGATATATTAAGTATAACAAAGGTGAAATAAAAAAAGAGAAATTAGAAAGAAGTTTGAAAAGACAATATAAAAATATATTAAAAATTTCAAATATGTTAGATATTTCTATAGACGATATATTAAAAATGAATATAGAAAAAGCAAATTATAGATATGACAAAAATGGTAAAGCAAACAGAATAGAGGAAAAAGATAATGAAAGATAATAAATATAATGTAAAAAAAGATAAAAAACAATCTTTTAACAAAACAGCTAATTATAAAAAAGAAAATGATAAAAAAGAGGAAATAATTTTTGAAGACCAAGTTGAAGGTAGAAATTCTGTAATAGAGCTTTTAGAATCAGGAAGAGATATTAATAAAATTTTTGTTGCTAAAGGTGAAAAACATGGTTCAATAAATAAAATTTTAGCATTAGCAAAAGAACATAAGGTTATTGTTACAGAAGTTGAAAGAAGTAAAATAAATAGTATGTCACAGACTGATAATAATCAAGGTGTTATAGCGATTGTACCACCATTTAATTATTGTGAAGTAGATGATATATTAAATTTAGCTAAAGAAAAGAATGAAGATCCATTTATAATAATATTAGATGGAATTGAAGATCCTCATAATCTAGGATCAATAATTAGAACTGCAGAAACAGCAGGTGTTCATGGAATAATAATTCCAAAAAGAAGAGCTGCACAAGTGAATAGTACTGTAAATAAAGTTTCAGCAGGGGCTGTTGAACATATGAAAATTGCAAGGGTAAATAATATTACAGAAACAATAAGATATTTGAAAGAAAATGATTTGTGGATTTGTGGAACTGATATTAATACAAATACATATTATTATAATCAAGATTTTAAAATGCCAATAGGAATTGTCATTGGTAATGAAGGATTTGGAATGAGTAGACTAGTAAAAGAAAACTGCGATTTTCTAATAAAGATACCAATGAAAGGTAAAATAACATCTCTAAATGCATCTGTTTCAGCAGGAATTGTTATGTATGAAGCGGTTAAACAGAGAACGATGGGAGGATAAAATAAATAAAATGAAAATTGGAATTGATATAGATGGAGTAATGACAGATATGTATAATGCAATAATAGATACTGCTACAGAATTTTGCTATAGCAACAATATTGATTATAAAATAGACAACTCTAAATATAATGAAAATGAAATGTTTAATATAAGTGAAGATGATGCAGAAAGATATTGGAATAGGTATTTAGCAGAATATGCAGTAAAATGCCCACCAAGAAGATTTACTCAAGAAGTAATAGAAAAATTAAAAAAAGATAATGAAATATATATAATTACTGCTAGAGATGAAGAAGGCTTGCCAGAAGAATTACATGGAACAATGCAAGAAATGGTAAAAAAATGGTTAAAAGAAAATAATATAGAATATGACAAATTAATATTTACAAAAGAAAAATTAAAAATATGTAGAGAAAACAATATAGATATAATGATAGAAGACTCACCAAAAAATATAGAAGAAATTCATAAAGAAATAAAAGTATTATGCTTTGATGCTCCATATAATAGAAAAGTAGCAGGAGAAAATATAACAAGAGTATATAGTTGGTATGATATATTAAGAAAATTAGACTAAATTGTTGTATTTTTCTGCATTTTTGGTATAATATGCATGAATAGATAAATTTAAGTTAAAGCACATAGGAGGGAATATTAATGTTAAAAAAAGTAGCGATAATAACAAATGGAGGAGATGCGGCAGGATTTAATGCTGTTATAAGAGCTATTGTAAAAACGGCAGAAGAGAATGGAATCGAATGTTATGGCTTTATAGATGGATATAGAGGATTATTAAATAATGATTATATACAATTAAGTACAAGTGGAAACAGAAATGCGTCAGGAATACTCACAAAAGGAGGTTCAATAATTGGTTCTTCAATAAATGCAAATGTATTTCATTATAAAGTTGTAAAACCTAATGGAGAAGTAGAATATCAAGACTTATCAGAAAAATGTATACAAAATGTAAAAGATGATGGTTTTGACTGTATATTCACATTAGGAGGAGATGGAACACAAAAATCAGCAAGAGATTTTTATTTAAGAGGATTGAATGTAATAGGTGTCCCAAAAACAATAGATAATGATGTTGCTTGTACAGAAATAACATTTGGACATAATACTGCAGTATCTGTCGCTACAGATGCATTAGATAGACTTCATACTACAGGAGAAACACACCATAGAATAATGGTTTTAGAAGTAATGGGAAGATATGCAGGCTGGATTGCTTTAGAGTCTGCAATAGCAGGAGGAGCAGATATTGCCCTTATTCCAGAAATACCTTATGATTTAGAAAAAACTGTTAAAAAAATACAAGAAAGAGCTAAAGTTGGCAAACGTTTTAGTATAATAGTTGTCGCAGAAGGAGCTACTCCAAAAGGTGGTACTTTATCAATCGAAAAAATAAGAGATAACGGTGAAGGCGTTGATAACACAAAACTTGGTGGAGCTGGAGAATTTGTAACAAAGCAATTAGAAAAGCTAACTGGCTTTGAATCAAGATGCACAGTACTTGGATATATGCAAAGAGGAGGAACTCCTACAGCATACGATAGAATTTTATCTACAAAATATGGAGCAAAAGCAATGGAACTTGCTTTAGAAGGTAAGTTTGGAACAATAGCAGTAATAAAAAATGGAAAATTAGATTATGCTACTTTAGAAGATGTAGTTGGAGATAATAAAAAGATAGGAGCTGTATCTGGAAATACTCCACAAAGCAATATAAGAAAAATAAAAATGGATGACGATTTAATAAAAACAGCAAGAGATATAGGAATTTGTTTAGGAGATTAGTTTTTTAGAAATAATAAAAATAAGTTGAAAGGACTAAAATATGAAAGACTTTAAAGAAATAATAGCACAAGAAATTGCTCAAGTTTTAAATTTAGAAAAAGAAAAAATATTAGAAAATGTAGAGGTGCCAAAAGACACCTCTAATGGTGATTATGCATTTCCTTGTTTTGTTTTAGCAAAAGAACTAAAAAAATCACCAGTAGTAATTGCAAACGAATTACAAGAAAAGCTATCAACAAATATAAAAGAAAATGTAAATAATAAAGATTTAAACGTAATTTTAGAAGTAATAGCGATAAATGGATTTCTAAATTTTAAATTAGATAAAGAAGCAATAACACAAGAAGTTTTAAGTGAATTTGATAAAGAAAAAGAGAATTTTGGAAGTCAAAAACAAGAAAAATCAAAAAATATTGTAATAGACTATTCTGCGCCAAATATAGCAAAGCCATTCCACATAGGACATTTACGTTCAACCGTTATAGGTGGAGCTCTATATAATATATATAAATTTTTAGGTTATAATGTTACAGGAATAAATCATCTAGGAGATTGGGGAACTCAATTTGGAAAATTAATAGAAGGATATAAAAGATGGGGAAAAGAATATAACATAGAAGAAAACCCAATAGACGAATTAACTAAAATTTACAGAAGAATTAACAATTTGTGTAAAGAAGATGAAAGCGTATTAGAAGAATGCAGAAACAACTTCAAAAAATTAGAAGATGGAGATGAATATTGCACAAAAATTTGGAAGAAATTTAGAGACTTAAGCTTAAAAGAATTTCAAAAAGTATATTCAATTTTAGGAGTTAAATTTGATTCTTTAAATGGAGAAGCCTTCTATTCAGACAAAATGCCAGAGATTGTAGAACTATTAAAAAATGCAGGAAAACTTGAAGATTCAGAAGGAGCAAAAGTTGTAAAACTAAATGATAACATGCCACCATGCTTAATTATAAAATCAAATGGGTCTACAACCTATGCAACAAGGGATTTAGCTGCAATAATGTATAGAGCAAGAAAATATGACTTTGATAAAGCAATATATGTAACGTCTTATGAGCAAATACTACATTTTAAACAAGTATTTGCAACAGCAAAATATCTAGGGTTAGATGAAAAATATACAAATGGGTTAGTACATGTTCCTTTTGGAATGGTATTATTAAAAACAGGAAAGATGTCAACAAGAGAAGGAAAAGTAATAAAATTAGAAGATCTATTAAACGAAGCAATAGAAAAAAGTAGAAGTATAATAGAAAGTAAAAACCCAAGTTTAGAAAACAAGGAAGATGTAGCAAAGAAAGTAGGAGTAGGAGCAGTAATATTTAACGACTTATCAAATAGCAGAATAAAAGATGAGATATTTGATTGGGACATAATGTTAAACTTTAATGGAGAGACAGGCCCTTATGTTCAATATACAACAGTAAGAGCAAAAAGTGTATTAGAAAAAGCAGCTTACATACCGGATATTAAAGATGTAAATGCTCAAAAATTAAATGATAAAGATTCTCAAAATATAATTAATATATTATATAATTTTAATAATATACTACAAAGTGTAACAGTAAAAGAAGAACCATCAATTCTTGCAAGATATTTAATAAATCTTGCGCAAAGTTTTAGTAGTTTTTACAACAATTGCCATATAATTACAGACGACAAAGAAGTCCAAGATGCAAGATTATACTTAACATATATGGTACAAACAGTATTAGAAAAGGGATTAAACTTATTAGGAATACAAGTTCCAGAAAAAATGTAAGAGGATGTTTGAATGAATAAAAATATTTTAAAACATATAATTAGATATATATTAATAATTTGTATCATTGTTTTGTGCTGTAAAATATTTAGCTTTTCGAGTGAAAATGGAGAAATTTCTTCTAATACTAGTAGAAAAGTTACTAGCACTCTATTAAATATTTTTGGAATAAAAAGCACTCAACAAACAATTGAAATATTTAATCCAATTGTAAGAAAATTAGCTCATTTTGGAATATATATGCTATTAGGAATACTTTTAATGTGTGCTAGTGAAACATTTAAATGGCAAAGAGCATATAAATTTGATGTAAGTACCATGTTTGCATTTTTGTTTTCATGTAGTGATGAGTTACATCAAAGATTTATACCAGGAAGAAGTGGTGAATTTGCTGATGTTTGTTTAGATACAGTAGGAGCGTTAATTGGAGTTATTCTAATATTGATAATTGCATTAATAATAAAGCAAATAAAAGAAAATAAAGAAAATAAACCAAAAAAGTTGGCAGAAAAAAATGAAGAAAAAGAGATAAAAAGAAAAGTGTTATTTATAGCAAGCACAGGTGGACACTTAAATGAATTAATGCAATTAAAAACATTATTTAAAAAGTATGATTATCATATAGTTACAGAAGATACAAAAGTAGATAAAAGCCTAAAAAGTAAATATGGAGACAGAATGAGCTTTTTAATATATGGAACAAAGAAGTATCCTATAAGATATATATTTAAATTTATAGCAAATAGTTTTATAAGCTTATATTACTTTTTTAAATATCAACCAGAAGTAATAGTAACAACAGGAACACATACAGCAGTTCCGATGTGTTATATAGCAAAAATATTTGGAAGTAAAGTTATATTTATAGAAACATTTGCAAATAGAACAAGTGGTACAGTTGCGGGAAGATTAGTTTATCCAATAGCAGATACTTTTGTTGTACAATGGGAAGAAATGCATAAAGTGTATCCAAAATCAGTATGTTGGGGGTGGATATATTAATGATATTTGTAATATTAGGGACTCAAGATAAAAAATTTACAAGGCTTTTAGAAGCTATACAAAAAGCAATAGATGAAAATAAAATAAGCAAAAAAGAAGAAATTATAGTACAAGCAGGAAGTACAAAATTTAAATCAAAAGATATGAAAATAATAGATTATATGCCAGTAGAACAATTTGAAGAATATATAGATAAAGCAGATATAATAATATGCCATGCAGGAGTTGGAACAATACTTACAGCACTTAATAAAGGGAAAAAAGTAATAGCAGCAGCTAGATTAAGAGAATATTTTGAACATGTAAACGATCATCAACTCCAAATATTAGAAAATTTTTCTAAAAAGGGTTATATAATTGCTTTAGAAGATTTTGATAAACTAGATGAAGCAATAAAACAGGCACAAGAATTTACACCTAAACCTATAAAATCAAATAAACAATATTTTTTAAAACAGTTAGAAAAAGAAATTAATATATTAGGATAGAATATCAAAATATAATAAAATGTAGGAAGTAAATATGATAGATTTGAAACAAAATGTTCAATACATAAAAGGAGTAGGACCAAACAGAGTAAAATTACTTAATTTACTAGGAATATACACAATAGAAGACTTAATAAGCTACTATCCAAGAGCTTATCAAGATAGAAGTAAAATAAAAAAAATAGAAGAGCTTCAAGAAGGAGAAGAAGCCCTTATTGAAGCTGTTACTTTGTCAGGAGTTTCTACATTTAAATTGAGAAGAAATATGTCAGTTTCTAAAGTTCAAGTACAAGATGACACAGGAAGATGCTTAATAACTTGGTTTAACCAGGATTATATAAAAAGCACAATACATGCAAAAGAGAAATACAAATTCTATGGAAAGGTTACAAAAAAAATAGGACAAACAGAAATGACATCACCAGTATTTGACAAAGAAGGAGAAAATAAAAATACTGGAAAAATAATTCCTGTATATCCAACTACTAAAAAACTATCAGAAAATGCAATAAGACAAGCGATAGAAAATGCTTTAATGTTAGTAGAAAATGAATTAGAAGATAATCTACCAGAATATATAAAAAAAGAATATGAACTTGAAAATCTAGAAACAGCAGTGAAACAAATACATTTTCCAACAGATTTTAATTCTTTAACAGAAGCTAGAAAAAGATTAGTATTTGAGGAATTGTTAACATTTCAATTAGCATTATTAAGCTTAAAAAATCAGTATGATAATGAAATTAGAGGAATCAAATACAGTAAGCAAGTAAAAATGTCAGATGTAATAAATATATTACCGTTTAAATTAACAAAAGCGCAATTAAAAGTTCTAGAAGAAATAGACCAAGATATGGAATCAGACAAACCAATGAATAGACTTTTACAAGGAGATGTTGGTTCAGGAAAAACTGTGGTAGCAATGATATCGGCGTACAAAGCTGTAAAAAGTGGTTATCAAGTAGCGTTGATGGCACCAACAACAATACTTGCAAGCCAACATATTGTGAATTTTAACAAAATCTTGAATCAATTTGGAATAAAATGTGAGCTTTTAGTAAGCAGTTTAACTAAAAAGCAAAAAAATATAGTATTAGACAAGCTAAAAAATGGTGAAATAGATATAATAATAGGGACACATGCACTCTTACAAGAAAATGTAGAATTTAAAAAATTGGGATTAGTGGTAACAGATGAACAGCATAGATTTGGGGTAAAGCAGAGAAGTATAATAGCAGGAAAGGGAAATAATCCAGATATATTAGTTATGACAGCAACGCCTATTCCAAGAACTCTTGCAATAATAGTATACGGGGACCTGGATATTTCTGTTATAGATGAATTGCCACCAAACAGAAAAAAAATAGACACTGTAGCAGTAAAAGAAAACATGTCAGATAGAATAATTAGTTTTATAAAGAAAAATGTAGATGAAGGAAGACAAGCCTATATAGTATGTCCGTTTGTGGATGAAAACGAAGAAATGGAAGATGTAAAATCTGTTGAAAAATTAGCAGAAAGCTATAAAGATGAAATATTTAAAGATTACAAAGTAGAAATATTACATGGTAAAATGAAACCAAAAGAAAAAGACAAAATAATGCAAGATTTCAAAGGAAATAAAATAAGTATATTAATTTCAACAACAGTAATCGAAGTAGGAGTAGATGTTCCGAATGCAAATATAATGGTAATAGAAAATGCTGAAAGATTTGGATTAGCACAATTACATCAATTAAGAGGAAGAGTCGGAAGAGGGGAATATAAATCATATTGTATATTAAAATATAATAGTAACTCTGGAAGAGTAAGAGAAAGAATGAAAATAATGACTGAAACCGAAGATGGATTTAAAATAGCTGAAAAGGACTTGGAATTAAGAGGCGCAGGGGAATTCTTTGGAACAAGGCAACATGGGCTTCCAGAATTTAAAATAGCAAACATATTTGAAGATATAAAAATATTAAAACAAGTACAGGAATTAGCATTAAAAATAGAAATGCAAGATGCAAAACTAGAGAAAGAAGAGAACAAACCCCTAAAAAAATTAGTAGAAAAAATAAGAAGAGAAAGAATAGAATTATAAAATAAAAATACTACATTTTGCAATTAAAAGCCTAAAGTGTTGCATTTAAGCTACATCTAGGCTTTTTATTAATGGTGGAGATGAGGGGAGTTGAACCCCTGTCCAATATTTTTTCCATATACACTTCTCCGAGTGCAGTTTGTTATTTTTACTTTCCTATCAAAATACATTAACAAACAATCATATTATAATAGTAGCTATTTAAATTACCCACTACTTCAATAGCAGAAGTAGTTTTGTTATCCTACTAATTGACACCTTATCCAAAACCGTAGGACTTTTTGGTAAGATGAGCTACCTAAAACTTAGGCAGCGTATGCTAATTCTCTATTATCAGCGTTTATTTTTAGTTCTGCTTTTTTATAGTGGCCGAAGCAGCCATCCACTACTCGCTACATATACTTCTAAAATACTGTCGAAAGCCAAATACATCCCCGTATATTGTTATTATACACCTTTTTACAGATAAAGTCCATAAAAAGTAGAATTAAATTTCTACTTTCTAGTTTTTATTGACTTTTATACTTTCAAATGATATAAAATAAATAATAACAAAAGGAGAGTGATTTTTTTGAAAATTACAGAAATAAAAGAGTTAAAGAAAATAGCAAATGACATTAGAATAGACATAATAGAGCAAGTATATAATGCAAAGTCAGGACATCCAGGAGGAGCATTATCCATAGCAGATATATTAGCAGTATTATACTTCAATCAAATGAACATAGACCCAAAAGAGCCAACATCAAACTTAAGAGATAGACTTGTTTTATCAAAGGGGCATGCTTCTGCAGCTTTATATGCAGTTTTAGCAGAAAGAGGATATTTAGCCAAAAGTCAATTAAAAACATTTAGAAAATTAGGATCAAACTTGCAAGGACATCCAGATATGGAAAAAATACCAGGAATAGATATGTCGACAGGTTCGTTAGGGCAAGGTTTATCAGTAGCAAATGGTATGGCGTTAGCCTCTAAAATGGATGGCTTAGGTTGCAGAATTTATTGCATTCTAGGAGATGGAGAAATAGAAGAAGGACAAATTTGGGAAGCAGCAATGACTGCAAACAAATACAAATTAGATAATTTGTGTGTAATACTAGACAATAACGGACTTCAAATAGATGGAAAAATATTAGAAGTAAAAGATTTAGACTGTTTAAGAAGCAAATGGGAATCTTTCGGATTTAATGTTATATCTTGCAATGGAAATGATATAGAGATGCTATTAGATGCATTTTCAAAAGCCAGAAGCACAAAAGGTCAGCCAAGCATAATTATAGCAGAGACAGTAAAAGGCAAAGGGGTTCCTTTTATGGAAAACAAAGCAGAATGGCATGGAAAAGCACCAAATGAAGAAGAATATAATAAGGCTATAAAAGCTTTAAAATTAGAAGAAGATAAAATAACACATAACATAAGTACATTACCAGGAAAGGAGGAAAAAATATGGTTTTAGATACAAAAATAGCAACTAGACAAAGCTATGGAGAAGCTTTAGCTAAACTTGGGGAAGAAAATAAAGATATAGTAGTATTAGATGCAGATTTATCAGGAGCAACAAAAACTTCAATATTTGCAAAGAAATTTCCAAATAGATTTTTTGATATGGGCATAGCAGAACAAGATATGATGGGGACTGCGGTTGGACTTTCAACATTTGGAAAAATTCCTTATGTAAGCACTTTTGCAATGTTTGCAGCAGGAAGAGCTTATGATCAAGTAAGAAATACAATTGCACATACAGATTCCAATGTAAAAATATGTGCTACACATGCGGGAATAACAGTTGGAGAAGATGGCGCAACACATCAAATGCTAGAAGACATTGGAATGATGAGAATGGTTCCAAGAATGACAGTAATAAGTCCATCAGATGATGTACAGACGAAATGGGTTATAGAAGAAATATCAAAAATAAATGGACCTTTTTATATAAGACTTTCTAGACTTTCGACACCTGTTATATATGATGAAGAATTTGTTAAAATAAATAATATAAAATTTAAGATAGGAAAAGGAATTCAAATAGGTGAAGGAACAGATGGAAGTATAATTGCAACAGGGGTTACAGTAGCAGAAGCATTAAAAGCACAAGCAATATTAAAACAAAAAGGAATAAATGTAAGAGTAATAGACCTTCATACAATTAAACCAATAGATAAAGAACTCGTTATCAAATGCGCAAAAGAAACAAAGAAAATAATAACAATAGAAGATCACAATATTGTTGGTGGATTAGGCAGTGCTGTATGTGAAACTCTTTCAGATGAGTGTCCAACGAAAGTTATAAGAATGGGAATTAAAGACACTTTTGGAGAGTCAGGAAAAGCAGAAGAATTAATGAAATATTTTAAAATAGACTGTGATAGTATAGTAAGTTTGTTCTAAAAATGAATAAAGTTTTATTTGTGAATTTTGTGTGAATTTTATAAAATCACAGAAAATGAAAAAGATAGTAATTTAAGCGATAAAAATCGATTTTAATTACTATTTTTTTTCAAAAATACTATTGCATTTAATGTCGTTTATTGTTATTATAATAGTATATGATAATATAATGCAGAAAATATTTTTTAGATGATAAAAATTAATGATAGACAGTCAAGGAGATATAAAAATGATAGAATTTAGAAATGTTTCTAAGGTTTATGATACAGGAACAGAGGCAGTTCATAATGCTAATTTTACTATAAATAAAGGCGATTTTGCGTTTTTAGTAGGAAGCTCTGGTTCTGGAAAATCAACACTAATTAAATTGATTTTAAAAGAGGAAGAACCAACCTCTGGAAATATTATAATAAATGGTAAAGATACAACATTCTTGAAACCAAAAAGAGTTCCATATTTAAGAAGAAGTATGGGGGTTGTTTTTCAAGATTTTAGATTGCTTCCAGACAAAACAGTATATGAAAACGTAGCTTTTGCAATGTACATAGTAAGAGCAACACCTAGACACATAAGAAGACAAGTTCCAATGGTATTATCTATGGTAGGATTAAGTGATAAAGCAAATGTATATCCAAACGAATTATCAGGAGGAGAGCAACAAAGAGTTGCATTAGCAAGAGCTTTAGTAAATAATCCATCAATGTTAATAGCAGATGAACCTACAGGAAATCTTGATCCAGATACAGCATGGGACATAATGAGACTTTTAAATGAGATAAATTTAAGAGGTACAACTTTAGTTGTAGCAACACATGCAAAAGACATAGTAGATAAAATGAATAAAAGAGTTATTCGTATAGAAAACGGAAATATTATAAGTGATAAAAAAGGTGGGTATGACAGTGAAGCATAGTATAATGGGGTATTTATTAGGAGAAGGATTTAGAAATGTATTTCATAATAAAAAATCATCAGGAGCATCACTTGCAATAATGTGTGCTACAATGTTGATTTTTGGAATATTTTTCATGATTGTAGAAAATTTAAATAATGCAATAAAAACAATAGAAGAACAACAGGGAATGCAAGTATTTATAAATAAAGATGCTACAGACGAACAAATTTCGCAAATTGGAGAACAAATAAAATTAATAAATGGAGTAAACACAATAAAATTTGTATCAAAAGAAGATGCATTAAATTATAATAAAGAAAAATTAAAACAACCAGCTTTATTCGTTGGATATGACGAAGAAAATCCATTTAAAGCTTCATATCTTGTAACATTAACAGATTTAAAATTAAGTTCTCAAGTTCAAGAAGAAATTAATAAAATAGAAAATGTAGCAAGCATAACAAGCCAAGACAATACAATAAATAATCTAATTAGTATAGCAAATGGCGTAAAGATAGTATCAATAGTAATATTATCACTATTAATTTTGATATCAATATTTATTATAGCAAACACAATAAAATTAACAGTACACGCAAGAAGAAAAGAAATATCAATTATGAAATATGTAGGAGCAACAGATAGTTTTATAAGATGGCCATTTATAATAGAAGGTATAATAATAGGAATTATGGCAGCGATAGTTTCTGTTGCAATACTTGGAATTGTATACAATCTAATTGCAAATGCTATGTCAACTTCACCAGTATTATTAAAAATGGGAATGAACTTATTAAGTTTCTCAAACATGATTACATTATTAATTATAGTATATTTAGTTTTAGGAATTGGAATTGGAACATTAGGAAGTACAATTTCAATGAGGAAATATTTAAAAGTATAATATTTAAAGGAGAAGTATATTATGAAAAAGAAAATAATACTAGCTTTTGTTAGCGTATTTACAATAGTTATGTTTATATCATCACTTTTAATGCAAACTTATGCTGTAAGCCAAAGTGACAGAAATGCATTGCAGGATAAAATAAACAAAGCAAAAAATGAACTTAAAGATATACAAAATAGTCAGAAAGATGCTGAATCTGAACTAGAAAAATTAACAATCCAAGTTTCTGATGCAGAAGAAGAACTTGCCTCTTTGAAATTAGAACTTTCAAATCTTGAGAGCTCTATAAGTGATAAAGAAACAGAAATATCTAACAAACAAGAAGAAATAAAAAGAAAAGAAAAATTACTACAAGAACGATTAGTTGCATTATATGAAGCAGGAGATGCTACATATTTAGATGTTTTATTAGGATCTCAAAGTTTATTAGATTTCTTATCTAAATATGCAATTGTTGAACAAATAGTAGATGCAGATACAGCTCTAATAACAGATTTAGAAGATGCAAAAAAATCTTTAGAAACTGAAAAATCAGAATTAGAAGAAAGTAAAGCAAAAGTAAAAGAATTAAAAGATAAACAAGAGATTAAAAATAATGAGCTAAAAATATTAAAAAAGAGTAAACAAGCAGAAGTAGATAAATTATCTGATGCAGAGAAAGCTAAACAAGAGGATATAGACACTTATAATGATGCAATGAAAAAGATAGATGAAGAATTGTCTAGAATAGGAAAAGATGCAGAAGAAAGATTGAACCAAAACGGAGTAAAATTTGACGGTAGTTTTATTTGGCCATGCAATAATAAATATGTAACATCTAGAATGAAATGGAGATGGGGCAGATGGCATAAAGGTATAGATATAGGAGCAAGATATGAAAGTGTATATGCTGCTGCATCAGGATATGCTTATAATGCAACAAATCCAGGAGGATATGGTACATATGTAGTTGTATTCCATGGAGACGGATATGCAACATTATATGGACATTTATCATCAAGCCATATATCAAATGGACAATATGTAAAACAAGGACAAGTTATAGCAACATCTGGAAATACAGGAGGTAGTTCAGGAGCACATTTACACTTTGAAATAAGACACTCAACATCAATGTCTAATTTCTTTGGTCAAAACTGGCTAAATCCACTAGATTATTTACCAGGAGGATATACTATATTAGACTAATCATATAACAGGAGGAAAAAACATTTATGAGAAAAAAGATAATAACAGCAATAATAATACTTACATTGTTTGCATCTTTTTCTATAAGTGTTTTTTCTGTTAATGAAACAGTCGAAAATCAAGATGCAAACAATACAGAAATACAAAATAAGACTCTTCAAGAGCAAAATAGAGAAGTTCAAGAAAAGTTAAATCAATCAAATAACCAATTAAAATATGTGCAAGATGAATTAACAGTATCTTTACAAAAAATACAAGAATTAGATGATTCTATTACAGAATACGAAACTAAATGTAACGAATTACAAAGTCAAATAAGCAAATTAGAAAGTGAAATTAGTGTTACAGACGAACAATTAAATAAAGTAGAAGATGAATATAAAAAGAAAGAAAAATTATTACAAAAAAGAATAGTAGCTTTATACGAAGCTGGAGATACTACATATCTAGATGTTTTATTATCATCTGGAAGCCTAATGGACTTTTTATCTAACTACTACATGTTAGAGCAAATTATAGAATTTGATACAAATTTGATAAATGAAGTAGGAGAAAAGAAAAAAACAATAGAATTAGAAAAAGCAAAACAAGAAAAACAAAAGTCGGATTTAAAAACTGCAAAAGCAAAACAAGCACAAATGCAAATCTTAATGAAAAACAATAAGATGTTGCAAGAAAGTTATTCATCAAAATTAACAGACCAAGAACAAGAATTGTTAACACAAATCAATAAATATAAAGAGGAACAAGCTTCAATAGAGAGCCAAATATTAGCAGCTATAAATTGGAGTGGGTCTTTAGCAATTCAATATACAGGAGGAGAAATGATATGGCCTGTAGGAGTCGCAGGAACATATATAACATCTGGCTATGGAAATAGACTTCATCCAATACAAGGAATATACAAAAATCATTCTGGAATAGATATTGGAAATGCGGGTTATGGAGCACCAGTTGTAGCAGCTGCTGATGGAATTGTAACACATGCTGGCACATTAGGAGGATATGGTAACTGTGTAATGATCAATCACGGAAGTGGAATTGTAACATTATACGGACATGGACAAGAGATAAAAACCACATTAGGGGCAAGTGTAAAAAAAGGAGACATTATAATGCTAGTAGGCTCTACAGGAGTTTCTACAGGACCGCATTTACATTTTGAGGTTAGAAAAAATGGTACTATAGTAGATCCCATACCATATTTAAAAGGAGAAAACACAGAAAATTAATTATAATGTAATAAAATTTATACTATAAAGTATAATAGAAAAAAGGAGAATAACAATGGAAGATAAAAATTTAAAAAGACAAAGAGTTTACAAAATAATAATGCTTGTAGTATTAGTTGCTGCAATAACATTTATGCTTACAACAATTGTAATGTATAGCAAATTTGAAACCACTTATAATATGGCAGGTACTACTAACTCAAATAGTAAATTAAGTTCAGATGAAACATCTTTAGTAAAAACATTAAATGGCTTTAAAGCTATGTTGGAAGAAAAATATATAGGAGAAATTAATGAAAGTGCATTAATTGAAGGAGCAATTAAGGGATATGTTGAAGGACTAAATGATCCGTATACAGAATATCTAACAAAAGAAGAAATGGACGATTTTATGGAAGAAACAAATGCTGAATATGTTGGAATAGGAGTATATGTATCAAATGATAAAAGTACAAATACTATATTAGTTGTAGGCGTTATGAAAAATTCTCCAGCTTTAGAAGCAGGAATACAAGCAGGAGATATAATAGAAAAAATAGATGGTGTTGAATATGAAGGAAGCAAATTAAACGATGCAACTAAAGTATTAAAGGGAAAAGAAGGTACAACTGTAAATGTAACTGTTATAAGAGATAGCAAAGAAGTAGAAATGACAGTAACAAGAAAGAAAATAAGTGTAGAACATGTAGCATCTAAAATGCTAGACAATAAAATCGCATATATACAATTAGATTCTTTTGATAGTGGAGTTTCAAGTGCATTTAAAGAACAAATAACATCATTAAAAAATGATGGGGCAAAAGGAATTATAATAGATTTAAGAAGTAATGGTGGTGGAATTGTAGACGAAGCTACAGCAATTGCACAACTATTTATTGAAAAGAATAAACCAATACTAATAACTAAAAATAAATCAGAAAAAGAAGATATAACAAAATCTAAAGAAGATCCAATAATAAAAAATATACCAGTTGCTATATTAGTAAATGAAGGAACTGCAAGTGCTTCAGAAATATTAGCTGGAGCACTAAAAGAACAATATGGAGCAACTATTATAGGAAAAACAACTTATGGTAAGGGAGTTATACAAACATTATATAACTTATCAGATGGAAGTGGACTAAAAATAACCACAGAAGAATACTTCACACCAAATCATAATAAAATTAATAAAATAGGCATTAAACCAGACATAGAAATTGACTTAACAAAAGATGCAAATGGATATTATGAAACAGGTGAAGATAAAGATGCACAACTTTTAAAAGCTATAGAGACTTTAAAAAATAATTAAAAATAAAGCAATAAGAGCTACCAAAAAATATTTTTTGGTAGCTTTTATTATTATGCTTATTAATTATTATTACACTTGTAAATTTTTGTCGATAAATTCTTATAAATCGATAAAACTAGTCAAATTTTGCTATTGGAAAAATATGGTAGCAGGAGTATACTTATATTGTAAATAAGAGAACAAAAGGAGGAACAAAAGTGGAATGTATTTATATACCAAAAACCAAATCGCTAACTCTTAAAATTTCAGAAGAAATTGATGAAAGTACTACAGAAAAATTAAGGAGGAAAATTGATAATGAAATTACGAGATTTTTGCCTAGAAAAGTTATATTTGATTTTAGTAACGTTTCTTTCATGGACAGTGCAGGAATAGGAATGTTACTTGGCAGATACAAAATTATAAAAATGCTTGGTGGACAATTAGAACTTCAAAATGTTAATAGACAAATAGAAAAAGTTTTTGAAGTTAGTGGAATATTAAGGATAATTCCATTAATAAAAGATGTAGAAGAAAATATTGGTTAGTGGAGGAAATATGTTAGGAATATATGATAATGAAATGAATTTAGAGTTTGTAAGCAAATCTTCAAATGAAGCTTTTGCACGTATTGCAGTAGCCGCTTTTGCATCACAACTAGATCCAACAATAGAAGAACTTGCAGACATAAAAACAGCAGTTTCAGAAGCTGTAACTAATTGTATTATACATGGTTACGAAAACTCTATGGGAATTGTAAAAATAAATTGCAAATTAAATAAAAATTGTATAGAAATTCAAATATCTGACTCTGGAAAAGGAATAGAAGATATAGAATTAGCAAAAAAACCATTATATACAACAAAAGCACATTTAGAAAGGTCTGGTATGGGCTTTACTATAATGGAAAGTTTTATGGATGAAATGAAGGTAGAATCAATACCTGATATGGGAACAAAAGTTACAATGAAAAAGTACATAAATTTGCCATGCGAAAACGCAAAACAAGATGCTGTTGAGAGCATATTAGAAGAAAATCAATAAGTTATTAAAGAAAGGATATAATATGTATCAAAACACTTATGATGAAATAGAAAAAGCTCAAAACGGCGATAAAAGAGCAATGGCTAGCCTAGTAGATAATAATTTGGGGCTAGTCTACAATATTGTTAAAAGGTTTTCTGGTAGAGGATATGAAACCGAAGATTTAACCCAGATAGGAACAATGGGCTTAATAAAATCTATAAAAAAATTTGATAAAAGCTTCAATGTCCAATTATCAACCTATTCAGTGCCATTTATTATGGGAGAAATAAAAAGATATATAAGAGATGATGGAAAGGTAAAAGTTAGTAGAAGCGTAAAAGAACTTGCATTCAAAATTAGTCAAATACAAAAGGAATATTTTATTAAAAATGGTGAAGAAATAAAAATAGAACAAATAGCGGAAATACTAAAAGTATCAAAAGAAGACATTGCTTTAGCTATAGATGCCAACTCATCAAATGTAGTAACTTCTATAAATGAACCTATATACAATGAAAAATCAGGTAAAAATTTATGCATAGAAGACGTACTTCCAAATGATGTGAATGAAGAGACAAAAATCACAAATAGGTTAACGCTAAATAAATTAATAGAAGAATTAAACAACCAAGAACAACAAATTGTGGTGCTTAGATATTTTAAGGGAAAAACTCAAACAGAAGTTGCCAAAAAATTAGGAATAAGTCAAGTACAGGTTTCAAGAATAGAAAAAAGAATATTATTGAACATGAAGCAAAAATTAGTGGGTTAGGATTAAATCTACATTATTAAATAGTTTTTTATTTTATGCTTAATTATAAAATAGCAACTATAAAAACTAGAAAATAAAGAATGGAGTGAAAATTATAAAAAAGATATTTTTAATTTTTTTAATCATTATATTATTAAGCTTTTTAATGCCAATTATATTTACAAAAAGATTTGCAATAAAGAAAAATTTTGAAGATAATGAAGAAAAAAATGAAATCGTTAAAGACGAAAAATATGAATATAGTAACTATAACACAATAAAATTACTACATACAAAAACAAATTTAGTAGAAGAAATAAATCTTGATGACTACTTATTAGGTGTAGTATCTGCTGAAATGCCTGCTGATTTCGCACAAGAAGCATTAAAGGCTCAAGCTGTCGTTGCTAGAACATATACTATTTACAAATTAGAACATAATGATGCAAAGCATGAAAATGCAGATATATGTGATGATTCTAAATGCTGTCAAGCATGGATATCAAAACAAGATAGATTGGAAAAGTGGGAGGAATCAAAAAGAGAAGAAAACTGGTCTAAAATAGAATTTGCCGTAAATTCTACTAAAGGTAAAATAATAACATATAATGGAGAGGCAATAGAAGCATTTTTCCATTCAAATAGTGGAGGAAAAACAGAAGACGTCTCTAATGTTTGGGGAGGAAGTAATTTCCCATATTTACAAAGTGTAGAAACTTCTGGGGAAGATATGTATAATCAATATGCTTCAGAGGTAATTTTAACAAAACAACTATTTGAAGAAAGAATAAAAGAGAAACATCCAGATTTTGTTATAAATTACAATGAAGAGGACTGCATAAAAATATTAGAATATACTCAAGCTGGCAGAGTAAAAACAATAAAGGTAGGAAATTTACAATTAGCTGGGGTTGAAATTAGAAGCTTATTAGGACTAAAGTCTGCAAATTTTGAAGTAGAAATTCAGGAAAATGAAATTAAGTTTAAAGTAATTGGTTATGGACATGGAGTTGGAATGAGCCAAACAGGGGCCGATGCTTTAGCAAAACAAGGATATAGTTACGAAGACATAATAAAACATTTTTATACAGGAGTAGAAGTTAATCAGTATTAATCATATATTAAAATATTATCATTTGAGATTGTATATATTTAGAAAAAATGGAAATACTTATATTATTATAAAAACAAGGAGGATAAAAAATGAGTAGAAGGACAAGGAGAAATCAAGATTCCGAAAATAATATAAGTATGGTGCTTTTAGGAGGAATTGTTTTAGTTGTGGTAATTGCATTTATTGCTTCTTATGCATTATACAGTAATAGAATATCAAAGAATGCAAAACTTATGACAAATACAACTCAAAAACTATCAAGTTCGGTTGAAAACGATATGTTGAATTTGGTAACAAATAATACAAATTCTCAAGCAGTTAGTTCATCTATAGGAAAAAGTGTAAATGAATTAGAAAACAAAGTAGAGAACGGAAAAGAGGAAACAACCAAAATAGCGGTAAATACAAGCAACATAGAAAATAACACAACGAAAAAAAGAGAAGAAGTAAAACAAGAAACCAAGAAAGAGAACATAGAAGCTAAAGAAGAACCAGCAAAAGAGTTAACTTTTATAAAACCTGTTGAAGGAGAGATAACAAAAAATTATGCAAAAGATAATTTAGTATATTCAAATACTTTAGGAGAATGGGGAACACACGTAGGGATTGATTTTGCATCTGAAAAGACAGATATAGTAAAAGCAGTAGCAGATGGAAAAATAAAATCTATTAAAAATGACCCACGATTTGGTCTTACAGTAGTTATAGAACATGCAGACGGATTTGAAAGTGTATACTCAAGTTTACTAACAGCAGAATTTGTAACAGTTGGAGAAGAAGTAAAACAAGGACAAACTATTGCAACAGTTGGAAATACTGCAACATTTGAAATTGCAGATGCAACACACTTACATTTTGAATTAAAAAAAGATGGAAACAATGTAGACCCTAATATATATATAAAGTAAAATATCATATAAAACAAATAAGACTGTTGACAAAAATGTCAGCAGTTTTTATTAGAATATGTTGATGAAATAAATCTTTTTAATTAAATAGATAATTTAATAAAAATTTGAAAATGGTAGATTAGTTAAAGCTCTATGTATCGACAATTTTTTGTTTTTTAAAACGCATATGTTGTTTTAAAAAATTATAAGAAAATATTGAAATAAAATTTAATGTGTGTTAATATAATATTAGTAAAAGATAAAAATCCCTGCGTGGTGCGTGTAGAAATAAATTTTAGAACCAACAAACGCTAAAAGGGAGTCTGCCTTTGGATGTGGCGTGTATGCTTAATATATTTAAGAAACCCACAAGCATCCAACAAGACACCCACCTGTCTATGACAGGTCCTTAAAATTTCTTTCACCTTACGGCCAATGCGGGGATTAATTTTGTAAAATAAATGTAAGTTGCATTAGAAAAAGCAAATTATATTAGAATTTTCTATAGACAAAATTTAAGTTTCGGTTTTTTGCAAAAATAAACTTTGGAATAATATAAAATTGGT
>OLSB01000907.1_pt1 | contig 32365 bp, 23 predicted proteins | sample 1672071 | NCBI WGS metagenome assembly OLSB01 (sample SAMEA3136642, study PRJEB25190) | human gut metagenome | biome: human gut; feature: human-associated habitat; material: faeces | place: Austria | collected 2013 | reverse complement strand
GCAACTTGTTTTCCCACAGCGGCGACGATTGCAAACAGCTGGAATCAGGATCTGGGGGAAGAGATTGGACAGGCTCTTGGAGAGGAGGCAGCAAGTATGGATGTAAATATCCTGCTTGGTCCGGGATTAAATATTAAAAGAAGCCCATTATGTGGAAGAAATTTTGAATATTTTTCAGAAGACCCATATCTTTCCGGTAAGATGGCGGCGTCATATATTCGTGGAATACAGAGTAAAGGCGTTTATGCCTGCCCGAAGCATCTGGCGGTTAACAGTCAGGAACTTCGGAGAATGGCAATGGACGCAATTGTTGACGAACGGACATTAAGAGAAATATATCTGACCGGTTTTGAGATAGCTGTTAAAGAAGGACACGCAAAAGCAATCATGAGCAGTTACAACCAGATTAATGGGATTTATGCTAATGAGGACAAACATCTTTTGACAGATATCTTGCGCAAAGAATGGGGATTTGATGGAATTGTAGTAACAGACTGGGGCGGAAGCAATGACCATGTGAAAGGTGTTGCTGCCGGCTCAAATCTGGAGATGCCGTCCTGTGGGTACGATTCTGCAAGGGAAGTGATTGCTGCTGTCCGAAATGGAAAGCTGAAGGAAGCGGATTTGGATGAAAGAGTTGGAGAACTGGTGGATGCAGTGATGGAACTGACATCAGGGAAGAAGCTTTCAGATAAAAACTTTGACAGAAACGCACATCATCAACTGGCAAGGAAAGCAGCAGCAGAAAGCATGATTCTTCTGAAAAATGAAAAACAGATTCTTCCGCTGGATACAAAAAAATCCATCGCTGTTATTGGAGATTTTGCTTTTTCACCCAGATATCAGGGGGCAGGATCTTCTATGGTCAATCCAACAAAAGTAGAAGATATGTCATCGATTTTGCAACAATATGATCTGAATATTCTAGGGATGACAAGAGGCTATCAGAGAAATGGAGATGTAGATGAGAATGATAGAAAGTTTGCATTAAATTTGTCTATGAACGCGGATATTGTAATTTTCTGTTTTGGTCTTGATGAGATCAGCGAATCAGAAGGACTGGACAGAACCCATATGCGTATTCCGCAGGATCAGATAGATCTTCTGCAGGATATCAGTAAAGTGAATGAAAATATTATTGGAATACTGAGTGCAGGATCTGCGATAGAAATGCCATGGCACACCTGCTGCAAAGCGATTTTGCATGGCTATCTGAATGGACAGGCAGGCGCTTCTGCAACATTGGATATTCTGACCGGAAAAGTGAATCCATCAGGAAGACTGGCAGAAACATATCCCATATCTTATGAACAGACACCGGCATTCCGATATTATCCAAGTAATGAGAAAACATCGGAATACCGCGAGAGTGTTTATGTGGGATATCGCTATTATGATACTTCAAAAGTCCGGGTGCAATATCCATTTGGCTTTGGGCTTTCCTATACGGAATTTACATATTCTGATCTTATCATAGAAGAGGATGGAATCAAAGTATCGGTTACCAATACAGGTGACAGAGATGGAGCTGAGGTTGTTCAGATGTATGTAGGACTTCCTAATGCAATAGTGTTCCGACCGGAAAAAGAACTGAAAGGTTTTGCAAAAGTTTATCTAAAGGCAGGAGAAAGCAGACAGCTCAGGATTCCGTTTGATGATAAGACATTCCGTTATTGGAATATAAAAACGGGACAGTGGGAAATAGAAACAGGAACTTATCAGATTATGGTAGGTGCCAGTGTTGCAGATATTCGTTTAACAGGTATGACTGAGAGAACAGGAAATAGTAAAGGGTATCCGTATAATCCGGCAAAAATGCCTTACTATTATACAGGAATCGTGCAGAAAATATCAGATGAGGAATTTCGTGAACTTCTTGGCCATGAGATACCGAACAGAAGATGGAGTGGAAATCTGGAAATCAATGATGCAATCTGCCAGATGTATTATGCAAAAAGCAGACTTGCAAGACTGATATATAGATGTCTCACAAAAATGAAAAAGAAGAGTGAGGCACAGGGAAAGCCGGATCTGAATATTCTTTTTATTTACAACATGCCATTTAGAGGTATTGCCAAGATGACCGGCGGGGCAGTCAGTATGGAAATGGTATATGGAATTGTCGATGCTGTGAATGGACACTTTATGCGTGGAGTAAAAAAAGTAGTTGGCGGATATTTCAGAAACAGAAGAAATAATAAGAAATATGAAAAATTATTAAAAGGAGCCGGAGGGAAGTGCAGATGAATCATATAAAAAATATATGGAAATGTTTTGAAGAGAAACATTCTGCTCTTGCAAAATGGCTTTATCAGATATTCTATTTTGTTATATTCAGTATGGGCGTGACAGTATTCCAGTATCTTGTATTTACATTTTTACCAGGGATTTTGGGAATTGGTCTGGCTGGTACAGAATTTATGTGGCCAAAGGTTTCTATGAATCTGTTTGGAGTAAAATTTACATGGAGTTTGCTGGGGTATAATGTATTGCGTGATGCAACGGGAAATATACTGATCGGTGGTGGACTTGGCTATTTTATCAGTTATGAACTGGGGTCATTTCTTGCACAGTGTATCAATTTTCCACTGCAGAGAAATATTACTTTTAAAAGCCATGGAAATCCTGTATATCAGGCAATCTGGTATTTTGTTGCATGGGTGGTAATCTCACTGATTTGTAATGGATTTAATAATCTGTGGATGCCAGTTGCATCTGCATATGTGGCACCGGCAGTCTATAACATGCTTGTGACAATTATTACAGGTGGAGTTTCCATGGTGATTTTTTTCTTTGTGTTTAAAATTATTTTCCCGGAGGGGAAGGCTGAATAGAAGAAAATAGCAAGTATGCCTGAAATCTAATAATAAAAGAGATGAGGAGTAGTAAGAAAATCAGACAAATATATTTTTCCAAGAATTTGTCGTAAAAATGTGGTCAAATCAAGAAAATTGAGTGCGAAAGCAAGTGAAAATCCCCTGTGAAGTAGTGGCATACGCCATGCGCAGCTCGGGAAAGACTTCCCTCGCTGTAGGGCTGTCGCCCTATAAAATAGCAAAAAAAGACGTCCTTGCAAGTAAACTTGCAGGGCGTTTTTTTCACCATTTTGCATGGCTCGTAGCGTTCACAAATTCTTCACAAAATAATTAGCACTCATCTCTTGACAGTGCTAACAAAGCGTGTTATATTACAACTAGAACAAAGGAAGAGGGATAAAGAGATAAGAAGATTGAAGAAAATCTCTTAGATATCTTTCATACCAACCGGGTTCCGAATAAAAACTTATTTCAATATAGATTATGAAAAAGGGAGAGATGACTTATGTTAATGCCTAGTATTTTTGGAGAAAACTTATTTGATGATTTCTTTACACCGTTCTATTACGATGACAAAGATGAGAAGAAAGCAGAAAAGAAACTTTATGGACACAGAGCACAGAATCTTCTGAGAACAGATATCAAAGAAACCAAGGAAGGTTATGAACTGGTTATTGATGTACCTGGATTTAAGAAAGATGAAGTAAAGGTAGCACTGAAAGATGGTTATCTGACCGTCAGTGCAGCCAAAGGTCTTGATGAAGAAGAGGATGACAAGAAGACAGGACGTTACATCAGACGTGAACGTTATGCAGGAGCCTGCGAGAGAAGCTTCTATGTTGGCGAAGATGTCACACAGGAAGATATCAAAGGTGAATACAAACACGGTATCCTGAAACTGTTTGTTCCGAAGAAAGAAGCAAAACCAGTTTCCAACGATCCGAAGTATATTACCATTGAATAATCGATGGCCAACTGATTTGACAGAATTTCGGCAGATAATATCTGACAGGTAAAAGTTTATGGTACTGCCCGAAGACTTCGGGCGGTGCCGTTAAATATAGATTTGAAGGCAACAGCCGCAAGGCTTAAATATAGATTTTTTATCATAAAAGGAGAGATGACTTATGTTGATGCCTAGTATTTTTGGAGAAAACTTATTTGATGATGATTGGATGAACTTCCCGTTTAACGATGAGTTTTGGGGCAAGAAAAATCCACTTTATGGTAAACATGCACAGAACATGATGAAAACAGATATCCGTGAGACCGACGGCAGCTATGAACTTGATGTAGATCTTCCTGGATTTAAGAAAGATGAGATCAAGGTTCAGCTGAAAGACGGCTACCTGACACTGGCAGCAGCCAAAGGTCTGGATAAAGATGAAAAAGATAAAGAAGATAACTACATTAGACGCGAACGTTATGCAGGAACCTTAAGCAGAAGCTTTTATGTTGGTGATGCTGTCAGCGAAGAAGATATTCATGCAAAATACGAAGACGGTATTCTGAAACTTTCTGTTCCGAAGAAAGCACCGAAAGCCGTTGAAAAAAATGGTTACATTGCAATCGAAGGTTAACCTTCCAATGCTTATTCTCCCCATATATGTCCGGGATCCGTAAGGATCCCGGCTTTTTTGGTGTAATGAAAAACTGTTACCATAATTATGTAAAAACAAAAAACTATCCTTTCGGATAGTTCCATAAAGAAAAATACTCTGTTACAATAAAGATACACTACACAAAATCTGAAAATCAAGAGGAGGGGAGTATGAAGAAAAACATTAAATCTGTAAGCGAAATCTACATATGCCCGAAAAAAGCAGGGAATAAATTCCGTTCAGCCCGGAAATTTCATACTCCACTTTATCTTTATGGAGTGACCGGTATTGGTAAAACTGCATTGATCTTAAATAATGTTAATATGAAGAAATGTAGTTATTACAGTGCTACAACGATTCTTGCAGATGAGATCAATATAGAAAAGAAAACTACTGAGCACACTGTTGTGATCGATGATCTCCAGTCACTTGCGGATTCTTCCCAAAAAGAAGCTTATTTTGAAAAAATAAAAGAACTGCTCGGCAGAGAAGATATATGGCTGATCCTGATTTCACGGTGTCCGTTCCCACGCTGGCTGCTGCCACTTCGTGCAAAATATATCTTTGTAGAAATCGAAGAAGAAGATTTTCTTTTTTCTCTTGACGAGCAGATTGCATACATAGAGCAGTTCGGACTTGAACTTCCGCATGAACAACATCAGGAAGCATGGAGTATAGGTGGCGGAAATCCATTGTCGCTGTTCTTTTATGTCATGGAAAACTGTAATCTGGAGCGGACGATTAAGCGTCAGTGGGATTATCTGGAGGTTCATGTATATGATCAGTGGGATCTGCAACTTCAGGAATTTTTTATGGATGTTTCAGTCGTAGAAGAATTTACAGTTCAGCTTGCAGCAATGCTGACCGGCAGGCGTGATGTAGAAAAGTTGATCTCACAGGCTGAAGAAACAGGAAATTTCTTTGAAATATGTGGTACAAACGGAATCTGGAGATGCCGCTGGCCGATGCGTAAATCTATGCAGCAGAGACTTCGCAGACGCAAAACCGCAGAACAGATCGAGCGTCTATATTACAGTGCAGGGTTATATTATGAGATTAACGACCAGATCCCGGAAGCACTTGATATGTATGAAAAATATAATGATATGGATAGCATTTCAAGACTTCTGACTGCAAATGCAAGAAAAAATCCTTCCAGCGGGCATTACTTTGAGCTTCGCAGATATTACCTGGAACTTCCGGACAATATTGTGGAAAACAGTCCTGTTCTTATGGCGGGGCTCAGTTTACTGCAGTCCATGTTGATGAATATTGAAGAAAGCGATCGTTGGTATCACGCATTGGAAAAATATGCAGAGGAACATACGGGAAGCGAGAAGCGGGAGGCAAGAAGCCGCCTTCTTTATCTGAAAATTGCATTGCCACATACGGGAAGTACCGGACTGATCGATATTTTCAAGAATGCGGATCTGTTACTGCGCGACCGAAAAGCAGTACTTCCGGAGTTTTCTGTTACGAGTAATCTTCCGTCTCTGATGAATGGAGGAAAAGATTTCTGTGAATGGAGCAAACATGACAAAGAACTTGCGCGCGGGATCGGCATACCGGTAGCATTTGTTCTTGGCAAATATGGCAAAGGTCTTGTTCCGATGGCACTTGCAGAAAGTTATCTGGAAAAGGGACAGGATATTTTTGAGATTTTTTCGCTTGCAGAAAAAGGAAAAATGGAGACAGACAGCGGCGGCAAGCTGGAAATATTTTTTGTCGGTGTCGGTCTGCTTGCATGGCTTTCGGTTTTAAACAGAGATGCAGAAGGTGCAGAAAAAACGTTGCTGAGTTTTCGGGAACGGGCGAGGAAAGATGCACCGAATCTGCTTCCTAATATAGATGCTTTTTTATGCCGTGTGCATTTATACATGGGAAAAGATGTAGCAGACTGGATGGCACAGGCGCCGGATGAGAGCAGAGAATTTTGTACCATGGATCGTTTCCGTTATCTGACAAAAGTAAGAATCTACATACAGAGGGGGCAGTATCAGGCTGCGTATTGTCTGATTCAGCAGATTCTGTATTATGCAGAGATGATGAAACGAACTTACATATATATGGAAGCAACGCTTCTTCTGGCAATCGTACAATACCAGATGAATCAGCCAGCGTGGAAAGAAACGCTGCAGGAGTGTATAAGCAGGGCAGAAGAGTACCATTTTGTACGGGTTCTGACCAGAGAAGGCCCGGTATTGCTTCAGATGTTGGAAAAAGATAAATTTATCTGGCAGGATGCAGAGTACAAAAATCAGGTTCTGACAGAATGCCGGCAGATGGCAGAAGCCTACCCATCCTATCTCAGCGAAGAAGGAGAAGAGCAGATCGCTTTAAGTACCAATGCAGTCAAAATACTGAAATTACAGGCAGAAGGCATGGCGTCAGCGGCTATAGCCCAAAGAATGAAACTTTCGGAAGCGACAGTGAAATACCACTGCCGGGAAACATACCGTAAATTAGGCGTTAAAAATAAAACAGCAGCAATCGCGGAAGCGCGAAAAAGAAAATTAATCTGAATATTATCAGACAGGAGGAAGAACAATGAAGAAACAGATATTCAGTGTATTGCTTACACTTTGCATGGCTTCATCAACTATGCCGGCAACAGTGTTTGGAGCAGAAGAGGGAAGTGTGGCAGTTACGGCGGAAGTATCACAGCAGGATGATTCTGCAAAAGATGCTAAAGAAGCCGGTAGCAGTGAGGCAAAAGTTGAAACTCCGGCGGGAGATACAGCAAAAGAAGATACAGCAAAAGAAGATACAGCAAAAGAAAATACAACAAAAGAAGATACAACGAAAGAAGATTCAGTTTCCGGGGCAGAAGAGGACACACCAAAGGAAGAGAAAGTAACAGAAGAGAAATCAGAGGAAGAAACACCAGAAGACGAAACGAAAAAAGAAGAAGCACCCGAATCAGAGAATACACAGAAGAACGAAACGGTACAGGATGCGGATGAGCAGAAACAGGCAGAAGCGGCAGCACAGAACGCTGACGAGAAAAATGCAAAAGACATCGCGGTACAGGCAAACGAGGGCGAGAAAGATGTTGAGAGTAAGACAGACTTAGAGAATGCATTGAATGACGATAACATTCATACAATCAATATCACGGGCAATATCAGGTATACAGATCCTTTAACCACGAGTAAAAGGATTGTAGTAAAAAACGGATCAACTTTCACATGGGGTGCTTATCAGGATACATTTAATGCGCCTCTGGAAATTGAAAGTGGAGCTACTTTTGCAGTCAGTGCATTTGATTTTATGTCAAAGGCTATTATGAGCGGTTCAGTCACCAATAATGGTACGATCAATGTAACCGGCAGAGGAGAATGTTTCTGGAATGCGACAGTGACAGGCACAGGAAGTTTCGGGGCAACAACGGAGGATACATATATCAGATATGGCACTGTATCGACGGATAAGCTGACAGGTTCATATAGGATCAACATTTTGGATGATCAGAGTGTATATCCGACAGTAGCGCTTCCGACAACGATGTATGTAGGAGATACGATCACACCAACATTTACAAATATTATCGGAGGTGTTGATCTGGCAAGTGTTTTTACCTTCAAATGGCAAGATGGAAATTCCTTTGAAAGATATGATAAAGCGGTAAGTCCAAAGCTGACAAAGGCAGGAACATTGAAACTGAATGTCAGTGTAAAAAAACCTTATGCCATGCAAACAAGTGGAAACAGTTCGCCGGGAAGCCTGGATGCACAAGGAACAGTAACCCAAAAGCTTCTGAATATCGTCTACGTAGATGCAAATAATGGTAATAACAATAATCTCGGAGACACCACGACCAGTGCATTAAAAACTGTCGGCGAGGCAATAGATCATGTGGCTGAGGGCGGAACAATCATTTTACTGAGTGATTGCAGCAGTTCGGCCGTAATTGAAAAAAGTGTCACCATAAGAAGTGCTGATGGAAATAAATTTACATTCAATCCTTCCTATATTTATGTATATAAAAGCGTGAATTTTGCGTCTGTGAATTTTGAAGGACTGACAGTCAGCAAAGCAGCGGGCTATACCGGAAATATTACATTTAACAACTGTACCGGAACAATTTCAAGTATTGCGGATAGTATTGCAAACGTCACGGTGGAAAATTCTGCATTTGGCACAACAGCGGATGGGGTATTAAGCGCAGCCAATACTTTGACATTAAATAATTCCTCTTTTTCCGGAAAATTCCAGACCAATAACTTTGTTTCGACAGGAAATAATACATTAAACATTGTAAAAAATCGCCCGAGCCGTATCAATGGAAGTATCACGATCGCAGATCCGATTACTATTCAGGTGAATGCGGATGACTTTACAAAAGGATTAAAAGTACTTGAAATTCCGGAAGGTACCGGAGATACTGTCCAGGATAAGGTGCAGCTTACAGAGGCACAGAAACAGAACGGACTTTATAAGCTGAAAGGCCAGAAACAGTATAATGGCACATATATCATTGTTTCACAGAGAGCTGACGCATCCGGCAAGATTGCTGTGGCGAATGAGCCGTTTATCAACCAGAAAGTAGGAGAACCTTACGGAAATCTATGGACAGCCCCGAACCTTTATGGAAAAAGTGCCGAATGGAGTGGATTCAGTAACACAGCCGAAAAGAAATGGATGGCGGACGATATTCCGGAGTTGACGGTTGTTCTGAAAACAGAATCAGATATGCATTTTGACAGCACTTTTGATCCGCAGAAGATGAGTGTACATACATGGCCGGACACTACAGACTGGGATTATATTCCGAATGACGAAAATAAACATTTAAATGTTGAGATTCTTGTAAAAGACGGACAGGGTGCCAGTGCAGACGGAACGACATTTACATTTACAGTCCGCTATCCGAAGGTGGATCGGCTTGCTCAGACAATTACAGTGGACACTACAGCAAGGACGCATATTGCAATGATACACTGGAGGCACGCGAGGCTACTGCAAAGACAGAACTTTCCTATGAGAGCAGCGATCCGACTGTAGCAACGGTAGATCCAAAGACCGGAGCTATCACAGCACTGAAATCGGGAACGACGCAAATCATTATAAGAGCGGCACAGTCAGATCTGTACAAAGAAGCTGTATCTGGTTACGAGCTTATCGTAGACCATGCACCGGTTACGGCACCGACGGTAATCACCGGGCTTATTTATAATGGCAAGGCACAGAAACTGGTAAATCCGGGCAGTACGGCAGAAGGAAAGATGATGTATAAAGTCGGCGATGGCGAATGGAGTGAAGAAATACCGGAAGCGACAGAGGCCGGAGAATACACAGTTTCCTACAAAGTAGTCAGAGCCGAAGGGCATGGAGAAACAGATGTACAGCAGCTCAAAGTAACAATTACACCTGCAAAAGAGGATGATTCAAAGAAGGATGATTCAAAGGGCAACACCGGAAATAAATCAGATGGAAAAGATGATACATCGGATACAAATAAGACCGGTGACACAAATAATACCAACCAAAACAGCAATACAAATACGAATTCTGTGACGAATACAAATAAAACATCCGGTACACAGAGCACAGCTGTGAAAAACAGCACGACCGTATCCGCAGTAAAAACAGGCGATACGACCGACATTTTAGGTTATATCGGCGCAGCTGTCATAGCACTTGCAGCCGCAGCCGGAATCTTCTTTATCAGAAAAAAAGACAGATAATAGCTGAATCAGGGGCAGAACCATACGGTTCCTGCCTCTTCTCTATACCAAAGTATGACATGAAACCCATTATCTTGCATTTTTTACATCATCTGTGCTAAGATGAGTGTCAGAAAGTGAGTGAAATAAATATGAAATAATAGAAAATAAAAGACGGGAGAAAAAAGATGAATCGGAAAGATTTCAAAAACAAAAGTGAAATGCAGATATTTCTGTCATATTTTAAACCTCACAGGAAACTGTTTTTTCTGGATATGGCATGTGCACTGGGAATTGCGATGATCGATCTGGCGTTTCCATTTATTTCCAGATGGTGTATGTACAAACTGTTGCCGGATAATGCGTGGAGAACATTCTGGACCGTCATGGCAATCGTATTTTGTGCATACATTCTGCGGTCTGTTTTTACCTATATTATTACTTACTGGGGACACACGTTTGGTGTACGGATAGAAACAGATTTTCGACGTGACTTATTTCAGCATATTCAGGAGCTGAGTTATTCGTATTTTGACAATGCCCGCGTGGGACAGTTAATGAGCCGGCTCACATCAGAACTATTTGATATTACGGAGTTTGCACATCATGCGCCGGAAGATATTTTTATTTCAACAGTAACGATCATTGGCGCACTGATCATTATGTTTACGATCCAGTGGAAACTGGCGCTGGTGATCGCGGTGACAATTCCGATTTTTCTTGTGATCGTGTGGAAATGCCGTTTTTCCATGCAGAATGCATCCCGTAATGTAAAAAAAGAGATGGCAGCGATCAATACGGATTTTGAATCCGGACTTTCCGGTCTTCGGACGGCGAAAGCTTTTGCAAATGAGGAAAAAGAACTCGACAAATTTGATTCTGCAAATTTGAGCTACCGTGATTCAAAAGCGGATTTTTATCGGGCAATGGGAATATTTAATTCCGTAATGGAATTTTTCATGTGTATTCTTTCAGCAATCGTGATTGCGGTCGGCGGTGCACTGATCATGTCAGATCAGTTGAACATCATTGACCTGATCACATTCAGTTTGTATGTGTCTACTTTTGTAAATCCGGTACGTAAGCTTTCAACGACGGTGGAACTGATTGCGAACGGAACAGCCAGTCTGCACAGATTTGTAGAACTGATGCGGACAGAACCGGGACTTAAGGATGCACCGGATGCCACGGAGTTTCAGAATGTCAGAGGACAGATTGATATAGATCATGTCGGATTTGCTTATGAGGGAGATCAGACAGTACTTAAGGATGTTTCCCTTCATATAAAACCGGGTGAGACGATTGCGTTTGTAGGATCTTCCGGTGGCGGAAAAACTACGCTCAGTCAGTTGATTCCGCGATTTTATGATGTGACTGACGGAAGTATTTCCATTGATGGAATGGATGTAAGAAAGGCTACACAGGAATCGCTGCACAGAAATATCGGTGTTGTGCAGCAGGAAGTTTTCCTTTTTGCAGACAGTATTGCGGAGAACATCCGTTATGGAAAACTCGATGCGACAATGAATGAAATCATACAGGCGGCAAAGATGGCAGAAATTTATGACGATATTATGGAAATGCCGAAAGGATTTGATACAAATGTCGGAGAAAGAGGCGCGCTTCTTTCCGGTGGACAGAAACAAAGAATTTCAATTGCACGTATTTTTCTGAAAAATCCGCCGATCCTGATTCTGGATGAGGCAACTTCTGCGTTGGACAGTGTGACAGAGGCAAAAATCCAGAAAACATTTGAGAAACTTGCAGTCGGAAGAACGACGATCATCATAGCCCACAGACTTTCTACAGTCAAGAGTGCGGATGACATCGTGGTTATCGAACAGGGACAGATTGTTGAAAAAGGATCGCACAACGAACTGATGCAAAAAGAAGGGGTATATGCATCACTGGTTCATACACAGGAATTAAAAAAGTAATCGGGGGATTAACCCTCGATTACTTTTTTGATTGCGTCATAAAGTTCGTCGTATGTTTCATATGCCGGAATTTCAGGATATTCGGCTTTGATCGCATCAGTGCTCTTAAAGAGAAATCCTGCCTTGCTTGCCTGGATCATGCCGAGGTCATTGTGGCTGTCACCGCTTGCAATGGTATCATATCCAATGGACTGCAGTGCTTTTACGGTTGTGTATTTGGATTTTTCACAGCGCATTTTAAAGTCTGTGATCTCGCCGTTGTCTGCGACTACGAGAGAGTTGCAGAAGATAGTCGGATAACCGAGTTTTTTCATCAGAGGTCCGGCAAACTGTGAAAATGTATCACTGATGATGATGACCTGAGTCAGTTCGCGAAGCTTATCCAGAAATTCTCTGGCGCCCGGGAGCGGATCGATTTTGGAAATGGTTTCCTGAATCTCCTTCAGTCCAAGGCCATGTTCTTTCAAAATGTTGAGACGGTATTTCATTAGTTTATCGTAGTCCGGCTCATCTCTTGTTGTTCTTTTTAATTCCGGGATACCGGTTTCTTCTGCAAATGCGATCCAGATTTCAGGAACCAGTACGCCTTCAAGGTCTAAACAGACAATTTCCATAATTTCTCCTCCGTTCTGAGATAACTTTATTATTGTAGCATGGTACCGCGTCTCTTTAAGTGTGTATTCGTATATCATTATAACCGAAAAATATCGAAATCGCTATATAAAATTACAGAAAAGTAGATTTCCTTAATTCATTCAAAAGGAATCCTGCTTGTATCACATCGGCAGTTAGTGATATGATAAACAGGAAAAAATGATGAGAGGCTTGGTGAAATAGAAATGAAACAGGAAAATTATATAAAAGGAATGGTTATGATCATTCTGTCGGCATTTTTCTTTGCGTGCATGAATGTTAGTGTGCGTCTGGCGGGAGATCTGTCATCCATTCAGAAAAGCTTTTTCCGTAATCTGGTGGCGGCAATTTTTGCAGCGATCCTTTTAGGCAAAAATCATATTGTACCAAAGGTGCAGAAACAGTACTGGGGTGCGCTGCTCCTTCGCTGCGCGTTCGGTACACTGGGAATCCTCTGTAACTTTTATGCGATCGACCATCTGCTTGTTGCCGATGCTTCGATCCTGAATAAATTGTCCCCGTTTTTTGCAATTATTTTTTCTTTTCTGATTTTGAAAGAAAAGATTACTCCGGTGCAGGGAACCTGTGTGCTGCTGGCATTTATCGGATGCCTTTTTGTGGTAAAACCGGGATTTCAGAATGCAGCGTTGATTCCTGCGCTGATCGGAGTCTGCGGAGGACTTGGAGCAGGAATTGCCTATACAATGGTGCGTGTGTTGGGAACACATGGAGTGAAAGGTCCGATCATTGTATTTTACTTTTCTGCATTTTCATGCCTGTTTGTGCTTCCGTATCTGATTTTTGATTATACTCCGATGACAGGAAAACAGCTTGTGACGCTTCTGATGGCGGGCCTTTTTGCAGCAGGCGGTCAGTTTACGATCACAGCAGCATATACGTATGCACCGGCAGGTAAGATTTCTATTTTTGATTATTCGCAGATCATATTCGCGACACTTCTGGGATTTTTCCTGTTTGGTGAAATTCCGGATCACTACAGTTTCATAGGATATGGTCTGATCATTCTCGCATCACTGGGAATGTTTGTTTATAACATGAAAGTTATAAAATGTCGATAATAAAAAGGTCCCTATTGATTTCGGGTAAGGGAGCAGATATAATGTGGACAGAAATGAAAATGTTTTAGGATAACATAAAATCCGGATCAATAAGGAGGTACATTGTTAAGATGAAAATCGGAAATGATATTTATTATGTAGGTGTAAATGACCATCAGGTCGACCTGTTTGAGGGACAGTATGAGGTGCCAAATGGCATGTCCTATAACTCATATGTGATTAAAGATGAAAAGATCGCAGTTATGGATACGGTAGATGCAAACTTCACAGAAGAATGGCTTGGAAATGTTGCCAAAGTCCTGGATGGAGCAAAACCGGATTATCTGGTTGTACAGCATATGGAGCCGGATCATGCGGCAAACATTGAAAACTTCATGAAAGCATATCCGGATACAACTGTTGTTGCAAATACAAAGACCTTTACCATGATGGAAAATTTCTTCAGAGGTATGGATCTGGAAGGCAAAAAACTGGTTGTTGCCAACGGAGAGAGCCTGACACTGGGCAAACATGTCCTGACATTTGTATTTGCACCGATGGTTCACTGGCCGGAAGTTATGGTTACATATGACAGCACAGATAAAGTTCTGTTTTCCGCAGACGGATTTGGTAAATTTGGTGCTCTTGATGTAGAGGAAGACTGGGATTGCGAAGCCCGTCGTTATTATATCGGTATTGTTGGTAAATACGGTGTACAGGTACAGAAACTTCTCAAAGCAGCTGCAACTCTGGACATTCAGACAATCTGCCCGCTGCATGGACCAATCCTGACTGAAAATCTGGGACATTACATTGAGAAATATGACATCTGGTCATCTTATAAAGTTGAGAGTGAAGGCGTTGTGATCGCATATTCATCTGTTTATGGAAATACAAAGAAAGCCGTAGAAGTTCTGGCACAGAAGCTGGAAGAGAAAGGCTGCCCGAAAGTTTCCGTATTTGATCTTGCAAGAGATGATATGGCAGAAGCTGTTGAAGATGCATTCCGCTATGGTAAACTGGTTCTTGCCACAATCACCTACAATGCAGATATCTTCCCGTTCATGAAAACATACATCGACCATCTGACAGAAAGAAACTATCAGAACCGTACGATCGGTCTGATTGAGAATGGAAGCTGGGCTCCGAATGCTGCCAAAGTTATGAAAGCAGAATTCGAAAAGAGCAAAAACATTACATGGCTTGATACCACAGTTAAGATCATGTCTTCCTTAAGTGAAGAAAACATCAAAGAACTTGATCAGATGGCTGAAGAGCTCTGCAAATAAAATAAAGAAATCCCCACAGGATATGAGGTGCTGAAACTTTGAAGAATTTCAGTATACATATTCCTGTGGGGTTTTTTTGTGTATGAAATCAGATAAAATAAAACGGAAAATTTGGTTTACAGTTCGATTACAACCGCCTGGTAATTATCAAGAATTACAGAGTCGTTGCTGATGTTCAGCTCAGGATAATTATTGAGTAGAACTTTGTGGCATGCAGACGGCAGTTTTACAGTCTGCGGCTCTTTCTGGAAATTGCCGAGTACAAGGAGGGTTTTGTCTCCTTTACGATAGTAAGACATCAGGTTGTGCTGTTCTTCGAGATAAGGAATCATTTCGCCGTAAACAACGGTTTCTTTATATTCCGGATTTTTACGCAGTGCAATCAGTTCTTTATAAAAAGAAAGAAGAGAATCCGGATCGTTTTCCTGTGAAGCTACATTGATCTCTTTATAATTCGGGTTGAGCGGAAGCCATGGATTTCCACTGGTAAATCCGGCATTGGCGCTGTCGTTCCACTGAACCGGTGTACGGGCATTGTCACGGCTGTATCTGGAGATGCAGGACAGTGCCTCTTTTTCATTCAGGCCGGCATTTTTTGCGACATGATATTCGTCGATTGTGTTGATATCATCGACCTGATCGATGGACTGGAAGTGCATATTTTCCATACCGATCTCCTGCCCCTGATAGATAAACGGCAGGCCACGGAGCATAAAATACATTGTTGCAAGAAGTTTCTTACTGTGGAGAGAATGGTCTCCGTCTGGGATGTAGTGGCTGACACCACGCGGTTCATCATGGTTTTCTATAATATTGGAAAGATAACCAATATCCCCGACACGCTGCTGGGAGTGGAAACAGCATTCCTTATAATCGTCCGGAGTGATGGTTTTACGGTCATACCAGCCGTTCGGGCTTCCTCCGAAAATGGTCGTGGAGAAGTCAAACATGCTGGAAAAATATCCGCCATCTCCGATGAAATCCGGGAGTTCTTCGTCTTTTTCATCAAAAACTTCACCTACGGAAAAAGCATTGTGCGGGCCAAAGGTGCGCGCCTGCATTTCGCTTAAGAATTCACCGATTCCGGTAGCTTCTTTCAACATATTCTGAATACTGGAAAGACCGTCCGGACGATCGACCGGATAGTCTGCAAATGGAAATTTTTTCTTGATATTAATGATTGCATCGATACGGAAACCGCTGACACCGCGATCCAGCCACCAGTTAATATTTTTGTATATTTCTTCGCGGACTTCCGGGTTTTCCCAGTTCAGATCCGGCTGTTTTCTGTGGAAAACGTGCAGATACTGTTTGTCCGGATGGCCCGGCAGAGTTTCCCAGACAGGACCACCGAAGTAACTGCGCCAGTTGCATGGAAGTTCGCCTTCTTTTTTGTCGGTAATGTAGAAGAAATTACCATATTTTCCGTCCGGATCCTCGCAGGCTTTTTTGAACCACTCATGCTCATCTGAGCAGTGGTTAACAACGAGATCCAGAAGGATATACATGTCACGTTTTTTTGCTTCGGCCAGAAGGCGGTCCATGTCTTCCAGTGTTCCGAAAACAGGATTGATGTTGTAATAATCAGAGATGTCGTATCCCTGATCGGCAAAAGGAGACGGGTAGCATGGGGAAATCCATACGATGTCGACACCCAGATCTTTCAGATAGTCTAATTTATCTATAATTCCCGGGATATCCCCGATTCCGTCACCGTTTGAGTCATAAAAACTCTTTGGATAAATCTGATAGGCGACTTTTTCGTGCCACCATTTTCTTTCCATAATAAAGTCCTCCTCAGTTTATATCGTGAGTCTATTATAAGCTCTTTTGAGACGAAAGTGTTATAAAAATATTTTTATATCTCGGATAAAAAATGAAGCAGATATATAAGAAGGAAAATTCTTTGGAAATTCTATTGACAATTTTTCTCATTTAGCATACCGTTAATCTGTGTATAATGATAAAAAAAATCAATAAAACAAAGAATTAGACAAAAACAGGAAAAGACAGAAAGGAAAGTCGATATGACATCATTACGTGAACTTCCGATCGGAAAGACTGCAACAATACGTTCTGTCGGTGGAGAGGGAGCATTGCGGCAGCATTTTCTGGATATGGGACTGATCCCGAAGGGCGAAGTGACCATGGTGAAATATGCGCCGATGGGCGATCCGATGGAACTTCGTATCCACAGTTATGAACTGACGCTGCGACTTGCAGATGCAGAAAAGATAGAGATAGAGAATATACGCGACGCTGTTCGTGTACCGGACAGCAGGGCGTTACATAAAAATAATACAGCGAGGACAATTCCGCATCCTGGACTTGGTGAAGGCGGAAAATACCACAAAAAAGAGACGGAGCATCCGCTTCCGGACAATGAAATTCTTACGTTCGCGCTTGCAGGAAACCAGAACTGCGGTAAAACCACATTATTTAATCAGCTGACTGGTTCCAGTCAGCATGTTGGAAACTTTCCGGGTGTTACCGTAGACAGAAAAGATGGAAATATCCGTGGAAAAAGCAATACTCTGGTCACCGACCTGCCGGGTATTTACTCCATGTCACCGTATTCCAGTGAGGAGATCGTAACACGAAATTTTGTGCTTGATGAACATCCAAAAGGAATCATCAACATTGTAGATGCGACAAATATCGAGAGAAATCTGTATCTGACGATGCAGTTGATGGAACTGGACATTCCGATGGTACTTGCGTTGAATATGATGGATGAGGTGCGTGAAAACGGCGGTTCCATTCTGGTCAATCAGATGGAGGATATGCTGGGAATCCCGGTCATCCCGATTTCTGCGGCAAAGAATGAAGGAATTGATGAACTGGTACAGCATGCCATTCATGTGGCAAAATATCAGGAACGTCCGCAGCCAATTGATTTCTGTGATGTAAATGAAGACGGCGGTGCGGTACATCGGTGCCTTCATGCAATCATGCATCTAATCGAGGATCACGCGAAGGCAGCCGGAATTCCGGTACGTTTTGCAGCAGCGAAGCTTGCCGAAGGCGATTCGCTGATTATGGAAAGTCTGAAACTGGACCAGAATGAAAAAGAGACACTGGAACATATCGTTAAACAGATGGAAAAAGAGCGTGGACTTGACCGTGCAGCAGCTATTGCCCATATGCGTTTTGATTTCATCGAGAAAGTCTGTGATGAAACAGTCGTAAAGCCAAAAGAAAGCAAAGAACACCTGAGGAGTATGAAGATTGACCGCATTCTGACAGGAAAGTATACGGCAATTCCGTGCTTTATCGGAATCATGGGACTGGTTTTCTTCCTGACTTTCAGTGTGATTGGTGCATTTTTGCAGAATCTTCTTGAGATGGGCATCACGGCACTGGGTAATATTGTAGATCAGTGGATGAGAGCGGCCGGTGTCAATGATGTGATTCATTCGCTTGTTATGGATGGAGCTTTTAACGGCGTCGGAAGTGTTTTAAGTTTTCTTCCGGTTATCGTGACGTTGTTTTTCTTCTTATCGTTGCTGGAAGACAGCGGATATATGGCGCGTGTTGCATTTGTAATGGACAAGCTGCTGCGAAAGATCGGTCTTTCCGGAAGAAGTATTGTTCCGATGTTGGTCGGATTCGGTTGTACTGTTCCGGGTGTTATGGCAAGCCGTACACTTCCGTCGGAACGTGACCGTAAGATGACGATCTTGTTGACTCCGTTTATGAGCTGTTCGGCAAAGCTTCCAATCTATGCATTTTTTGCGGCAGCATTTTTCCCGAAACATGGAGCACTTGTAATGATTGCTCTGTACTTTGGTGGGATTTTGATGGGAATCCTGATGGCACTTCTGATGCGGAGAACGTTGTTCAGTGGAGAAGCAGTGCCGTTCGTTATGGAACTTCCGAATTACCGTATGCCGGGTGCAAAGAATGTCGGACATTTGCTCTGGGACAAAGCGAAAGATTTTCTGCAGAGAGCATTTACTGTTATATTTATGGCAACCCTGGTGATCTGGTTCCTGCAGACTTTTGATGTGCATTTCAGCATTGTGACTGATTCAAAAGACAGTATTCTTGCGATGGTGGCAAGTGTGATTGCACCGATTTTCAAACCAATGGGATTCGGTGACTGGCGAATCTCTACAGCATTGATCACCGGATTTATGGCAAAAGAAAGTGTGGTATCGACGCTTTCCGTTTTATTTGGAAGCACTGCGACTTTACTGGGCTGTATTACGCCTTTGGCTGCCGCGAGTCTGCTTGCATTCTGCCTTCTGTATACACCATGTGTTGCTGCAATTGCATCGGTCAAAAGAGAACTCGGCGGCAAATGGGCAGTCGTGGTTGTGATCGGACAGTGCGTGATCGCATGGGCAGTTGCATTTGTAGTGCATCTGGTCGGAGGGTTTTTCTTCTGATAGTTGATCGTATTGATGGAAATTTCCGGGAGAGCAGGATATCATAGTGAAACTGCTATTTTCGGTAACGGCTTATATTCAGGGCGATCCCCATTTCTCCGAGGAGAAAGACGATGGAAGTGCCACCGTAACTGATGAAGGGAAGTGTGATTCCGGTATTGGGAATTGTGTTGGTCACAACGGCAATGTTCAGAATGACCTGAATCGCCAGATGTCCCATGATCCCGGCGGAGAGCAGTGCCCCGGAAAGCTCCTGACAATGCATGGAGATCACGCAGAGCCGCCAGAGCAGCAGGGCGAAGATCAGAATCAGGATAATGGCACCTGCAAGCCCTGTTTCTTCACATATAATTGAAAAAATCATATCATTCTGGGCTTCGGGGACGAAGCCCAGTTTTTGTATGCTGTTTCCGAGACCACGGCCAAAAAGCCCACCGCTCCCGATCGCATAAAGTCCCTGAATGGTCTGGAATCCTTTTTCATATTTTTCCGGATCACGCCAGATAGCGAGACGTTCCAGACGGTAGCTTTCTGCGGTGAGAAAGACTGCGATAAAACCGATGCCGGCACTGCCGAGCGCGACGAACTGCATGTAGCGTGGACTGGAAGCGAAGATCAGAATGACACCGATTCCGAGAATGATGATCGCGGTACTTAAGTTGTTGGAACCGACCAGACCTGCGATGGGGAGCAGAGTCAGCATCGTGCGGCACATGAACCAGAAGCCGTCCGTTCGTCTGCGAGAGTTTTCTATCTGCCAGGTGAGAAAGAGAATGACAGCGACTTTGGCAAACTCTGAAGGCTGGAAGGAAAGAGGACCGAGATTCAGCCAGCGTTTTGAACCGTTGATCTCCTGTCCGACAAGCAGCACTGTGGTAGAGAGAAGCAGGGAGAGCAGATAGGCAGCAGGCGCAAGCCGGACAAAAAAGCGATAATTTATGGTGGAGATTATATACATGGCACCAAGACCGAGCGAGGTGGCGAAAAGCTGTTTTTTGAAGTAATAGGCAGAGTCATGGAAGCGAACCCGGCTGTTATATTCGCTGGCACTTAAGAGGATGATCAGCCCAAAAACAGCCAGGACAAGAACGAGTATCATAAGGGCAGTATCAACGGGTGGCTGTGCGTTCTTTTTCTGATTGGACATGAAGCACCCCAAAAGTCTTTTATTAAATGCTATATGAAAAATGCTGAAAATATACATGAGGGATTGTACAAAAATAATGATGTGCTATAATTTCATTAATCCGATCCTGAATGTTCTTACCGGCGGTGCAACATATTCTTTATCTGATGTTGCAGGCAAAGAAAGAAGAGGAATCGGCAGAACTGACCACGAAGATCTGTCCTTACTGTCAGAGTGAGATCAGTATCAAAGCAAGCCGCTGCCCGCACTGCACATCGGTACTTGAAGAAACAAAATCAGAATAACCCCGGTAAAAGCTCTGTACAGATAATTGCGCAGAGCTTTTTAAGAAACAAAACACCCTGCGGGACAGTGCCGTATGAACAGTTGTGAAAACAGATCTGATATTATGTAAACTATGGAGGGGCTATGGAGTACAGAGAAAAGCTGGAAAAGAAATTATTTGAAATGCAGGATCTGAAATACAGGGATTTTCACAGCAGGCTGCTTCCGGGAATCGACAAAGAAACGATTATCGGGATCCGCACACCGGAGCTTCGAAAATTTACAAAAGAGTATGCAAAGACTCCGGAGGCAGAGCTTTTTATGCAGGAGTTGCCACACAGATATTATGAAGAGAACAACATGCATATAATGATCGCATCTTGGATAAAAGATTACGAAAAATGCCTTGCGGAAGTGAAAAGATTTCTTCCGTATGTAAATAACTGGGCAACCTGTGACCTCCCTGCACCGAAGGCTTTTGCAAAACATAAAGATGAATTGCTTCCGGAGATCGGCAGCTGGATCGCGTCAGATGAGACTTATACGATCCGTTATGGAATCGGCATGCTGATGACGTTTTATCTGGATGAAGATTTCAGACCGGAATATCTGAAAATGGCAGCAGATGTCGAATCTGAAGAATATTATGTAAATATGATGATCGCATGGTATTTTGCAACGGCGCTTGCGAAGCAGTGGGATGCCACTATTCCATATCTGAAAGAACGTATGTTGCCAGAGTGGGTGCACCGTAAGACCATCCAGAAAGCAATCGAGAGCTACAGAATCACACCGGAGCAGAAGGTTTATCTGAAGACCCTGCGAAAATAGCACAGAAGACATACCACAAAAATCCTCCGCATACACTGTAAAAACAGTGCCTTCGGAGGATTTTTTTTGAAAGATTACATCGAAGAACGTGCAGTGGAAATTGCGTACTACATAATAGAAACGAAAGCAACAGTACGGCAGACGGCAAAAAAATTCGGGATAAGTAAGAGTACGGTACATAAAGATGTCACAGACCGGCTAAGCGAAATCAATCCCGGCCTTGCGGGGGAAGCCCGTAAAATACTTGATGTGAATAAGGAAGAACGCCACATCCGTGGCGGACTTGCTACCCGGGAGAAGTACCTTCATATGCAGCATTGAACTGGCGGAAGTGCCATCGGCATCTCCTCGATATGCAATACAAAAAGAAGCAGCTGGATCACAGCTGCTTCAGTACGTTTAAGAGTTTTGTATTATCGTCGGGCATCATGATGCAGAAGCGGACAAACTCGCCGTCCAGGCACTGGAAGGAAGAACAGTCGCGGATCATCAGGCCTTTTTTGATGCAGGCCTCAAAGACATCGGCGGAAGTCAGACCGTCCCGGCGGATTTTTAATAAGATGAAATTGGCATAGGCAGGATAAACTTTAAAAGTAGGGATATTTTGAAGTTCCTGCTCCATGCGGTCACGCTCATCGAGGATCAGATCACGTGTTTCCTGAATGTAGTCGTGGTCACGGAGCATCAGCTCTCCGGCAAAGGCACCAAGACTGTTCAGTGACCATGGCGTCTGTTTTTCTCGCATTTTGGAAAGAAATTCCATATTTCCGGTAATTCCGTAACCGAGACGCATGCCCGGTGCAGCATAAAATTTAGAAACACCACGCAGTACCATAAGATTGGTAAATTCTCTGGTCAGAGGAATTGCAGTTATTTCTTCGACATCTGGTGCGAACTCTACGTAAGTTTCATCGATCATGACAAAAATATCTTTATCTGCACAGAATGCGATCAGTTTGCGGAGATCTTCCTGCATGATCGCAGAGGAAGTCGGATTATTCGGATTGCAGAGAATCAGGAAATCATAACCGTTTTCCAGAGTTTTGCACAGATCCTCTACATCGAGAGTGAAATTTCGTTCTTCTCGCAGATGATAATATTCCTGTGTGCTTCCGGAGAAAGAGAGTTCTCTGGAATATTCGGAATATGTCGGTCCGAGAATCAGGGTGTGTTTCGGCGCACGTTCCTGAATCAGAAGTGAGATCAGTTCACTGGAACCATTTCCCGGTAAAATAAATTCAGCGGGAATCCTGCAGTATTCTGAGATCGTATTTCTGAGAGATACATAATCTCTGTCCGGATAAGAAGAAAAAAGATCGACATTTTCTGCAATTTCTTTTTTTACAGAGGCGGAGAGACCAAGAGGATTGACATTTGCCCCGAATTTAACGATATCTTCTTTATTTAAATGATAGTAGTCACATATTTTTTCTATGTCACTTCCATGAAAAACCATTTTTGTAGTCATAAGGTTACACTCCTCATTTTTTCGCTATTTACTATAATAAATCATCGAAGCGTTTTTTACAATAGACAACCGCCGAAGATGTGTTATACTAGAAAAACAGGCAGTTGCTGTGAATAATAATAATGAGCAAAATATGCAAGACGGGGGAATGAATATGAGATTGCAGACAGTACAGGATGCATTGAATCAAAAAAATATCAGGTTTGAATATACCGAAGAAGACGGATGCGGAAGTCTGGATTTTATGTTCCGCGGACTGAAATTCCATGTGTGGGAATATCACGATGGAGTCTGGGGTGCAGAGACAAATATCTATGAGGCAGGCAGAAGTGAGGATATTGAGGGCGATTATGAAGAAAAGATTGCCGGAGAAATTCTGTCATGGCCGGATATGATTAATAATTAAGCAGGAGAGAAAAATGAAACTTGTAAACATTGCCGATGAAGGCGCAAAATATAAATGGCAGCTTTATGATCTGTATGATAAAGCATTTCCGGAACAGGAGAAAAAGCCCCTGCAGGTAATGGAAAACCTGGTAGCAGATGGAAAGATGGAGATGCTTGCAATGGTTGACGAAGATGAATTCGTAGGACTGGCAATCAATCTGATCGATGCGGAGCAGGATAGGGCGCTTCTGGATTATTATGCAATTGCACCGGAGAAAAGAAATTACGGATATGGAAGCAGGGGACTGGAGGCATTACTTAAAAAGTTCAAAAATCATAAATATATTTTTGAAATAGAAACACAGGATGAAAAAGCAGAAAATGCTGAAGAACGCAAAAAAAGAAAGGCTTTTTATCTTCGGAACGGACTTCAGGAGACGGGATTGTTTGTAAATGTGTATGATACAGATTTTGAAATCCTTACACCGGACGGTGAGCTGACTTTCTGGGAATATGTAGATTTTCTGCGAGAAGTAATGTATGAAGAATACGTACAGATTCTTCGCCCGACATTGATTGCGATGAAAAAATAATAAAAATACAAAAGGAAATTGAGGACAGGGAACGTGGGAGAAAATGTGGTTTTAGTTTATCTGGTAGTATGTTTTTTTGTATTTCTGGCAGGATTTGTGGATTCGATTGCCGGAGGAGGCGGACTGATCTCACTTCCGGCATATATGATTGCGGGACTGCCGGTACATACTGCAATTGCAACAAATAAAATGAGCAGCTCCATGGGAACTTTCGTGGCATCTTTTCACTACATGAAAAAAGGCTTTATGAAATGGAAAATCTGTATTCCGGCAGTTTTTGGTGCAATTGTCGGATCCTGGATAGGATCTCATCTGGCTCTTCTGATTTCGGAGAAAGCTTTAAAGATCGCCATGCTGGTTGTGCTTCCGGTCATTTTGTTTTATGTACTGAGAAGCAAAGCACTGAAAGGAAAAGACGAAAATGCAACAGAAGTAATCAATGGAATGCTGATTTTTAAAAGTATTCTGATCGCAGCCGTAGTTGGTATTTATGATGGGATTTACGGACCGGGAACAGGAACATTTCTGATGCTTTTATTTACCGGTTTCTGTCATATGACATTAAACGATGCAGCAGGTGCCACAAAGGCAATCAATCTGACAACCAATATCACAGCACTTGTCGTATTTCTGATCAATGGCAAAGTGCTTTTGCCACTGGGAATCGCAGCAGGAGTTTGTAACATGGCAGGGAATTATCTTGGAAGTCATAGCTTTACTTCAAAAGGTCACAAGATCGTAAAACCGGTCATGATTGTGGTGATCGTGATCTTCTTCATTAAAGTATTAACAGAACTGATTTGAAACACACAAAAGCCAGAGCTTAATAGCCCTGGCTTTTAATGTATTCATAAGTTCTCTTGCAGTTATCGTGGTCTCTGGCGACAAAAAGATTGTTACGCATTGCGGCATAAGCAGGTTTTTCCTGAAAACCATTTTCTGTATACTCGCGGATGAGACGTACCAGCTCATTCTGCTTTGTACAGCGGTCACCGAACAGGTCTTTTTCCATATTTACATAACTTCCATTCGTTTCGTTGTACTGTTTTAGATCAAACTGATAAAAAAGTATCGGTTTTTCCAGATAATAAGCATCCCAGCAGGCGCTTGAATAATCTGTGATCATCATGGAACAACCCATAAGAAGCTGATTCAGAGGCACGGAATTGAAAGAAATCAGTTCGATCAGATCATTATCAGCGTGGAAATTACCAATAAATTCCCTGAGCTTCGGATGAATATAAAATACAAGCCGAATCTGTTTTTCTTTCAGATAATCCAATAACTCCTGATCATTCAGAAGGGAAGTATAGTGCCGATAATAACTGCTCTGACAAAACAGTTCATCATTCTGGCCTTCCAGCCAGCTTCGCCATGTCGGCATCAGCAGTATGAACGGATGTGCCGGATCAGCGGTATTTTCCAGTTTGTCCCAGCGTGCAAGTCCGGTAACAGGGACTTGGGACGGTTCATATTCCATATGCTGTGTGATGATATTTTTTTCAAATTCAGATGATGCTGTAAAATATGTCACAGGCGAGGAAGAATGCACCCCAAAAAGATTGTCTACATTTTTCAGGTACAGTACTCCGTGCTGAAGAAAATAAAGTTTTTGTTTATTGATCTCTCTTGTGACAGGGTTCGGCATCGGTTTCCAGATATAGGCATGGTGACGTCCGTCCGGAGAAATATACAGATCCGCAGTCAAAAGATACAGAATATGGCGAAAACTTAAGAAAGGGATCACGTTTTTGCTGTATTTCTGCATGTCATTCCACTGAGGAGATTTCCGGTCCAGAATAAAGTAGACATTCTTTTCATTTTGTTTCATACAGTATTCAAAAAAGTAAAAACCATTTTCCTGCGCGGTGACACAGAATTTTTCGTAGATCAGCCATATATGACGTTTCCTGAGGAGTTTACCGAATATTTTATAAATAGCAAAAGCGGACAGTTCCTTTATTCGGAAACTGAGTCGGTCATGTGGCTGCCAGTGACGGCATCGGAGCAGGAAACTGTGACCGGAGCCGCCCATCGGGAAATACACGAAATCACCCCGACGGACATAGTGCCTTCCGAGAAGGAGTGCAAGACGGACTTTGCTGTCAAGAATGGCTGTGTAAACAGTATCGGAAGTCGTGTCCTGAAAAACCAGTGTCCAGTCACCGTCATTTTGTTCCAGAAAAGAGGCGTCAATCTTTAGTACCATTTCTGATGAATTGTCTGTCGACAGTTCTACAGGATGTGAAAAATGAAACCCTGTATTCTGAAAAACGATTGAAGCCTGAAGCTGTATGGCTTTCTCGGGACGACTCAGACGCAGAATGAGTTCTCCCTTTTTTATTTTTAAGTTTTTAATATGAAGTGTTTGTTCCATAAAAACCTTTCTGATCATGGATGAAGGCGATTATTTCCGCTTCATCCATTTTTTGATTTCTTCGCAGATGTGTCTGCTGTGTTCGTGATCTTCAAACTGGAAATATTCCTGCTGCATTTTTTCGTATTTGGGTTCCATACGGAAGTTGTTCTGGATTGTTTTTTCCAGAGAATCCAGCAGTTGATCAAGGGTTTCAGTGCGATCGCCAAAAAGATCTGTCTTCATGTCAATATAACTTCCGTGTGCTTCATTGTATTTGTCCAGGTCAAACTGATAAAACAGAGTCGGCTTGTTCTGGTACAGGACATCCCAGCATACACTGGAATAATCCGTGATCAGCATTTTGCACTGCATAAGCAGTTCATTTACCGGCGTGTCACCAAAAGATTTCAAATGGATTCGATCGCTTGCTATATGGAAAGATTCCGTATGTGCCTGGAAGATTGCATGCAGATAAAAGTTTGCGTGCAGATCATATTTTTCCAGAATATCTTTAAAGCGCTGAGAATTAAGCAGCGCTGCATAATGCCGGAAATAGTCGCTTTCTTCAAATTCGCGGTCGGAAGCACCTTCCAGCCAGCTTCTCCATGTCGGCATAACCAGAATATCGTGTGAGTTTTGAGATTTGTCTTTTAATACATCCCAGCGTGCGAAACCGGTATTGATCACTTCATCCGGTTCATAATCAAAATTATCAATTACGATCTGCTTTTCTTTTTCACTTGTAACAACGAAGAGATCACAGCTGCCCGGCTTGCCTTTACCATAGAAGAAATCGACACGTTTCAGTGCCGTAACTCCATGCTGGAGAAATACAAAAGGCAGTTTCTTTGTGTAGCGGGTAAAAATACTGTGGCGGCTTCGCTGTGCATAAATGTGGCTGCGGGCATCGGTGCTCACGAGCAGTTCCGCAGCAAGGATATAACACATGTGCCGGATCGTCATAAAGTGCACAACATTTTTCTTATATGGGCGAATCATATCGTAATCAGGAGAATCTTTTGTAATCACATAGTAAATTTTCTGCCCCAGATATTTTTCTTCATCATGTTCCATACAGTGTTTGAAGAAATAGTAGCCATTGTCCTGTGCTCTGGTAGAATATTTCTCATCGACAAGACAGATATGTTTCTTTTTCCAGTAAGGCTTTGCTATATTATAAAGAAACATTGCAGTAAATTCTTTGAGGACAATATCCAGTCCGTCATATTGTTCTCTGGCACGGTTTACGAGTGCAAGCTGAGAAAGTCCTGTGTAATAAGGATAAACATAAAAATCATCCGGTGTACGGAAAGAGCCATTGTACAGGAATTTCATAAACATACGACGGCGTGGTGGGATGAGAATCTGTATCAGACTGGTGCGTTCGGTGTCTGGATCAAAAAGCTGAATCATAACATCCCAGTAAAGTCCGTTCCACGCAATCGTGTGAAGATCAAGTGTTATTTTTATGCGAAGAAGATCTCCGTTTTCTTTAATGCGGACCGTCTTAAAATCATAGGAAATGGCATCTTCGAGAAGCTTGTTTCGAAAACGCAAAATGCTTTTCTGGTATTTGAGAGAACCGGGTTTCAGGTCAAACGTAATTCGAAGAATTCCGCCGCGCATGTTTAGTCCCTTTAATTCACAAAGATGAGATAACTGCATGTGACGGTTCCGGCTGTGCAGGGTAACAATAAGCGACTGGTCGGAAACGACCTCCGGGTTAAGCCCAAGCTCCACGATACGTTCGGTTGGAGGTACTTTAACATCATCTTTCAGATAAATGTCTTCGATAAAAATATGAGGTGCCGGGGCAGAAGTGAAACCGGAAATTTCGTGCAGGCGATAGTAGGAAATTTTTGATGTAGTGGTCATTTCTGCAAGCAGACGGAAGGCTTTTGTGTAACGATATTCGTAAAATTCCTGCAATGCGGTAAAATCCAGAAGATAAGTGTCTGAAGACAGACTGGAGATTTCCGGATATAAGATGGTTCTGGTATCAGTGTCTTTCAGTAAAAAAAGGACAGAATCTGTCGGTGATACCGGAGCGTTTATCAGTTTTAAAGTGATTCTGCCTTCGGCGGCAGATATAATTTCAACATCGAGAGAACCTGTGATCGTCAGGTTAGATGAAGAATTTTGATTGCTGAGCATAATGCCTCCTTAATAAAATAGTGTCCCTTTGGCGGACGTTTTGTGAAATTGTGCATTCATTATAACATAGGGGAGAGTGCAAAACAACGAGGAGAAAATTGACAAAGGATATTGCCGTGGGATAAAATAGTTTGAAAGGCAGAAAATCAGAAAGGAAACTACAGATGAATGTAAAAAGCAGATTTACAAAAAATAATACGCTGGCAATGAAGGGAATTGCGATTTCTTTTTTGCTTTTTTATCATTGTTTTTCGAAGAAATCCAGGATGGGCGGCATGTATGTGGATTTTGCACCGCTTTCCAGAGAAGCGGCAATGATGATCAGTCGTTGCATGGTACAGTGTGTCGGGCTGTTTGCTTTTTTGTCTGTATATGGACTTACACGTTCTGTAAAAAAGAAATATCAGTCTTATGAGTTCAGTGGCCGGGAAGGAACTATGTTTGTACTGGAGAGATATCTGCATCTGGTACTGTTCTTTACAATTCCCTTTTTCTTCTGTATGGGTGTGACGTTTTTGACAGATACATCCAGTTATGCAAACGGACTGGTAAATACACTGGTGAGCATTGTTATGGATTTTTTCTGTGTGGGATATCTGTTTGATACGCAGATTCTGATCAGTACCTGGTGGTATTTAAGTCTGGAAGTACTTCTCATCGTATTTCTTCCGTTTGTTCTGCGTTTTTATCGGAAATACAGCTGGCTGATCGTACTTATGTTTCTGCTTCCGGGAAGCTTTCTGATTGAAAAGCATGTGCATCTTACAAAATATCTGTTTGTGATGCCGCTTGCAGTATGTTTTGCAGATCAGGATGTACTGGAGAGAATCCGTGATTTTATGATTGTCAGAAACAAATGGATGAATAAAATCCTTAAGTTTGCGATAGAAACGATTGTTATGTGTGCACTTTTTATGTTCTGGTACAGTAAATGGGGAAGAAATCATTTTGAATTTGTGCTGAACGGACTGATCCCGGTGGCTGTAATCTGCTGGTCGTATGAATTTTTGATCGATCTTCCGGTAATCCGTGAAATCCTGCAGTTCATGGGAAAACATTCTGCAAATGTATTTTACATACATAGTTTTATCCGTGCAAAATGGCTCGGAAATTTTGTATATTCTTTCGGACATGCATTTTTGATCTGGCTAGTGTTGATGGCGAGCAGCATGGTGGTTTCAATTTTGCTGGAGGGAATAAAAAAAGCCGTTCGGTTTGAACGGCTTTCAGGAAAAATATCAGATAGAATTCTGGATTGGGCAGACAAAACACTCTGGTATGTCAGCAGAAACGACGCCTGATTGCTTTACAGATCTGTCGGCTGTGCTGCTGATCCTTAAACTGAAAATATTCCGAACGCTGTCGGGCATAGGCTGGTTTTAATGCAAAGTCATGTTCGGCAGCTTTTTTTATGAGATCAAACAGTTCAGATGAAGTTTCGGCACGGTCACCAAACAGATCTTTATGCATATCAATGTAGCTGCCGTGAGCCTCATTGTACTGATCAAGGTCAAACTGATAAAACAAAGTCGGTTTGTTCTGGTAAAGCATATCCCAGCAGACACTGGAATAATCTGTGATCAGCATACGGCATTTCATCAGCATCTCGTTTACAGGTGTATCCCCGAATGAAAGTACATTGATCCTGTCACTCGCTATATGGAAGGTCTTAAGGTGGCTCTGGAACTTGGCGTGCAGATAAAAATAAATCTGAAGGTCATATTTTTCCAGAATTTCACTGAAACGTTCGGAGTTAAGAAGCTGCATATAGTTTCGGAAGTAGGCACTGCTTTCAAATGCTTCATCTGAAACTGAATCGAGCCAGTTTCGCCAGGTAGGCATGATGAGGATATTGTGGCTGTCCTGAGAGCAGTCTTTCAGAACATCCCAGCGTGCAAATCCAGTGTTGGCGACTTCGGCCGGTTCATAACCAAAATTGTCGAGGATGATTTTTTTTTCCATCGTATTTGTGACGATAAAGAGATCACAGGCACTGCGGTTTCCTTTTCCATAAATAGAATCGACACGTTTCAGGGCAGTTACGCCATGTTGGAGAAAAACAGATTTCTTCTTTTTTATATAGCGGTTAAAAATACTGTGCCGGCACTGTGTCGCATATGCATGATATTTAGAGTCGGAACTGACGATCAGATCCGCGGCGAGAAGGCTGCACATGTGGCGGAGCGACATAAATGGTACGACATTTTTGCTGTAGGGTGAGACTTTCGGATAGTCCGGTGATTTTTTATCTATAATATACAAAATCTTCTTATTTAAATAAGCCTGTTCATTGTTTTCCATGCAGTGTTTGAAAAAGTAATAGCCGTTATCCTGTGCCATGGACGAGAATTTTTCACACACAAGGCAGATATGCTGCTTTTTCCAGTAGCTGTGTGTGAGATGGTAGAGAAGGACGGCAAACATTTCTTTATAAATAAGGGAGGTGCCGTCGTACGGGCTACGTTCGCGATAGGCAAACGCCAGCGTTTTGTCTCCGGTATAAAACGGATAGAAAGAAAAGCCGTTTTCGGTATGATGCGCTCCGTTATAAAGGAATTTATGAAAAAGCCGTTGCCGGGTATTCATATGGACAGGAATCTCTGCAAGCTCCCCGGATGCGGGATTTTCCAATATGATGTACACGTGCCAGTATAGGCTTTTGAGCTGCAGATCCTTAAGGTTCAGCGAAATCTGCAGGTGCGCAGTGGATTTTCTATCAGCAATGAGATCTGTCCGGAAATCAAAGGAAGTGGCATCTTCGTTCAGTCTATTCTGATAGGAAAGGATAGTTTTGACATATTTAAAAGAACCAGCTGTAAGATCTGCGCTAATATTCAGGTTTCCATGGCGGAGTCGGATGGAGCGCAGAGAGCAGGACGCAGCCGGGGTGGAAAGTATCTGATCGGTCATAAGTCCTCCGAAAAAATTTTTTCTATATTATATCATAAAAAAATCGGAATAAACAGTTGACATGAAGAAAAAGATGTGATAAATTAATACAGAACGCTGCCGAAGACAGTAGGTGCCGTAAGGCATAAGGATCAAAACGCCTACCGAGGTCCAAGTATTCTGAGTTAAGATTACACAAGGCCTTATTGCGAAGCAGTAAGGTCTTTTTTTAACGGATTGACTTATTGCGACGGCGGTATACAAAATCTATAAGGAGGTGTACCATTTCATGGCAAAAGTAGAACTGAAACAACCAATCGTAGAAGAGATCTCTAACAGCATTAAAGACGCACAGTCTGTTGTACTTGTAAACTACAGCGGTCTTACTGTTGAGCAGGATACAATTCTTCGTAAAGAGTTAAGAGAAGCTGGTGTTCAGTACAAGGTATACAAAAATACCATGATGCGTCGTGCATTCGAGGGTACAGCATTTGAGAGCCTCAGTGAGCATTTACATGGCACAAATGCGATCGCTATCTCCGAGACAGACGCAACTGCTCCGGCAAGAATTCTTGCTAAATATGCAAAACAGTTCCCGGCACTGGAGCTGATCGCAGGTGTAGTTGAGGGTAACTACAATGATCAGGCCGGAATTCAGGCACTGTCCACAATTCCTTCAAGAGAGGAACTTCTTGGAAAACTGCTTGGAAGCATCCAGTCTCCGATCACCAACTTCGCTCGTGTGCTTAATCAGATCGCAGAGGCACAGGGTGGCGCTGATACAGAGGCAGCCGCTGAGTAAATCCCAGCATTATTAAAACAAATCTTAAAAAATGGAGGAAAATTAAAATGGCAAAATTAACAACAGAAGAATTTATTGCA
>OLSB01000900.1_pt1 | contig 32486 bp, 31 predicted proteins | sample 1672071 | NCBI WGS metagenome assembly OLSB01 (sample SAMEA3136642, study PRJEB25190) | human gut metagenome | biome: human gut; feature: human-associated habitat; material: faeces | place: Austria | collected 2013 | reverse complement strand
CCTCACCGAGGTTTGATATTTTTTGTCAATACTGCAAATTCATCTTGACATTTGCGCCGGGGTTGATGACCGGGCGGCGTTGTTATGCTCGCGGATGGGCCTTGTTGTAAACGTCCTTCAGCTGCTTCTTGACCACGTGGGTGTAGATCTGCGTGGAGCTGATGTCCGCGTGGCCCAGCATCTCCTGAATGGAGCGCAGGTCGGCGCCGTTTTCCAGCAGGTGCACCGCAAAGGAGTGCCGCAGCGTGTGCGGGGTGATGTCCTTGTCGATCTCCGCCTTCTCCTGGTAGTACTTGATGATCTTCCAAAAGCCCTGGCGGCTCATGCGCTCACCGCTCATGTTCACGAACAGCGCACGCTCCCCGTCATCGGCGACGATGCGGGGACGGATGTCCTTTACATAGTCCTCCAGCGCCTTGACGGCGGTGGCGTACAGCGGCACGATACGCTCCTTGCCCTTGCTGGTGCAGCGGATAAAGCCGGCGGACAGGTTCACATCCTCCACGTTCAGGCCGATCAGCTCGCTGACGCGGATGCCGGTGGCATACAGCAGCTCCAGCATGGCATGATCGCGGAAGCCCTTTTCGTCCACGCATTTTGGCTGCTCCAAAAACAGCTCCACCTCGCGGTTGGTCAGGATCTCCGGGTATTTGCGCTCCACCTTTACGGTGGCCACGGATTTGGCGGGATTGGCCTTTATCGTGCCGGCCTGGACCAGGTAGGCGTAGAACGACTTGATGGACGCGGTGGAACGGGTGACGGTGGCGGGGCTTTTCCCGCTTCGCGTCATGTGGAGCAGATACTCGTTGATGTTCTCCTTCTTTACCTTTCGCAGGTCGGTGACGCCGTGCTCCAGCAGCCAGGTGTGGAACTGGTTCAGGTCGCGTATGTAGGAGCTGAGTGTGTTGGCCGAGGCGTGCTTCTCCTGGGTCAGATAGTTCTGATATACCGCGATATAGTCCGCCATGAGCCTCACTCCTCTCCTTCTAAGCTATGCGCGGCAGCAGCAGCGCAAATAATTTCGGCACAAGGGCACATTCGGCCACCGTGCCGGTAAGCAGCACAAACACACAAAACAGCAGACGACGCCGGTCTCTTTTCTCCGGCTTCTGCTTTTCCGCACGACGCCATGCCCCGGCAAAGCTGTCCGACGCTATGGCCAGCAGGCACGGCAGCACGAACAGGCAGCGGATACCCAACGCGGCCAGGGCCAGCGTCACCCCGCTGCGGCCCAGGGACGCGGCGAAGCAATAGACGCTGAAGGACAAAAAGAACCCCTGCGCCGTACACAGCAGCGGCAGCAGCATAACGCCCCAGGCCGTGAAGCCCAACAGAAACGCCGCCGCGGGATAGCGCAGGTATGCCCAAAGTACGCTGATGATGTCCGCCGGCTGCTGCACCGTCAGCGAAGCGTAGCTGCTGACATAGCTGCCCAAAGCCGACAGGTCGTCCGATTTTACGATGCGCCGCGCTAAAAAGCCGGCCAAAATGCCGGCAGCAAAGAATAGACACAAAAGCCCTGTCTGCGTCTGGCGCGGCCCGGTCAGACGCGGTCGGCGATGTTGCAGCTTCATCGGCTCACCTCGTCACAGAATATGAGACGAGCTGGGAAAATAGAAGTGCCGAACGCATATATAAATATATGGCAAAATCGCCAAAACCGCAAGTCTTATTTCAGAAAATCGAGTTTTTTGTAAATTATGTCAAAATGTTATGTAAACAGTATTATGTAAACTGCGTATACCGAGGCGCTGTGGGCGTATCGGCATAATGACGAAACGGCGATATGTAGAAATCGGCGGCTGAAGCAGCACTAGATATGGAAAAATACGGCACGATACGCTTTGAAGGAAAAGCGCACCGTGCCGTCAAGTGATTTTCGGTTGAAATATGCAATTTCGTTATTTTAACCATGCCGTGAGTTATGTCACCGACCGTTTTCCCCTTTTGTCTACCGTCCGCCGTCTATGTGCTGCCGCCTTTTTTCTACGCGGCCTCCCTCCTATCAGTCCGGCCAGCAGTCCGCCGCCCCACACGGCGGCGGTGAGATACAGGCCATTTTGGCCGAAAGACACAGGCGCATCGCCGCCCAGCGCCGTCAGCCACATCGCGCCGTACACGCAGGCGGACACCGCCAGCGCACGGGGCAGCGTTCCGCCATCTCCGCGCCTGGCTGCGATACGCCCGCCGCAGAAGCAGGACAACGCCAAGCTGACACACACCGCCGCCGACATGGCGCTTTCGGGCAGGACACCCCGCAGCAATAGCAGCGACGCTATGCCCAGCAGCAACAGCAGTGATCCTGCCGCGGCGGCCATCCCCCACCACGTCCCCTTTCCCAGCAAATCCTTCCAAGACATAAAAAGACCTCCCCCGTTGACTGTATCACAGCCTATGCGGGAGAGGTCGTTCTTTATGCGGGATTACTCAGCGTCGGTCTTCTCGGTGCTCTCGGTCTCCTCGGAGGTCTTTTCCTCCACGGCGGGAGCTTCCTCGGCGGCCTTCTTGTCCTTCTTGGCGGGGCGCTGCTGGGCGGCAGCCTGCTCGTCCAGCGTACCGACCTGGCCGATGGCGGACTTCAGGAACTCCACGCGGACGCGGTCCTCGCTGGTCTCGATGACCACGGTGCGGTCGGTGATGGCCACGACACGGCCATACACGCCGCCGATGGTGGTCAGCCAATCGCCCTTCTTCAGGGAGTTACGCATCTCCTCGGCCTGCTTTTTCCGCTTGTTCTCAGGGCGGATCATCAGGAAGTAGAAGATGGCGATCATCAGGACGATCATCAAGACGGTAGAACCCATACCGCCGGTGGTGGCGGCGCCGTTAGCAGTTGCGTAAGCGATTTGGATCATGGAACGTTACTCCTTTATAATCAAATTGATGTCATTATACATAGTTCTTTGCCTTTTGGCAAGAGGTTTCATATCTTCTCCGCCAGTTTTTTACTGTACACGGCCCGGAACTCGTCAAATGTGCCGCTGTCCAGGCTGTCGCGGATGCGCTGGGTCAGCTTGTTGTAAAAGTACAGATTGTGCATCACCGCCAAACGCATTCCCAGCATCTCCTCCGCCGTGAACAGATGGCGCAGGTAGGCGCGGCTGAAGCTCCGGCACACGGGGCAGTCGCACTCCGGGTCGATAGGGCCGCCGTCCAGCTTGTACTTGGCGTTCTTGATGTTCAGCGTCCCGCTCCAGGTAAACAGCTTTCCGTGGCGGGCGTTCCGGGCGGGCATGACACAGTCGAAAAAGTCCACGCCCCGGGCCACGGCCTCGATGATGTTGCTGGGCGTGCCCACACCCATGAGATACCGGGGCTTGTCTGCCGGCATATACGGCTCGACCGCGTCGATGATGTCATACATCACCTCGGTGGGCTCGCCCACCGCCAGCCCGCCGATGGCGTAGCCATCGCAGTCGATCTTGGCGATCTGCTGCATGTGCCATATCCGCAGATCCTGATAGGTCGCGCCCTGGTTGATGCCAAACAGCATCTGTCCGGGGTTTACCGTGTCCGGCAGGGCGTTGAGCCGGTCGTGCTCCCGCTTGCACCGTTCCAGCCAGCGCAGCGTCCGCTCACAGCTGGCCTTGGCGTAGTCGTAGGGCGCGGGGTTCTCCACACACTCGTCAAAGGCCATGGCGATGTCGCTGCCCAGGTTGGACTGGATACGCATGCTCTCCTCCGGGCCCATGAAGATGCGGTGGCCGTCTAGATGACTGGCGAAGGTGACGCCCTCCTCGCTGATCTTCCGCAGTCCCGCCAGGGAGAATACCTGGAAGCCGCCGGAATCCGTCAGGATCGGGCCGTCCCAGCGCATAAACTTATGCAGACCGCCCATGGCCCGCACCACATCGTCTCCTGGGCGCAGGTGCAGGTGGTAGGTGTTGGACAGCTCTATCTGCGTACCCAGCTCGTTTTTCAGGTCAAGGGCGCTGACACCGCCCTTGATGGCGGCCTGTGTGCCCACGTTCATGAAAACGGGAGTCTGTACCTCGCCGCCGTGGGCGCAGGTGAACACACCGCGCCGGGCGCGGCCCTGCTTTTTAATGACTTTGAACATTTGCTTCCTCCCGTCAATGGATAAACATGGCGTCACCGAAGGAGAAGAAGCGGTAGCGCTCCTTTACAGCCTCCTTGTAGGCGGACAGGACGTGCTCCCGGCCCGCCAGGGCGGACACCAGCATGATGAGCGTGGACTCCGGCAGGTGGAAATTGGTGATGAGGGCATCCATCACCTTGAACCGATAGCCGGGGTAAATGAAGATATTCGTCCAGCCGCCGGTGGCGGTCATCGTGCCGTCCTCCCCGGCCCAGCTTTCGATGGTGCGGCAGCTGGTCGTGCCCACGCAGATGACCCGCCCGCCGTTTTTCCTCGTCTCGTTGATGAGGTCCGCCGTTTCCTGAGGGATGACGCAGTATTCGCTGTGCATATCGTGGTCGGTGATCTCCTCCTCCTTCACGGGGCGGAATGTGCCGAGGCCCACGTGAAGTGTAACGTATCCGACCTTTACACCCATTGACTGCACCCGCTCCAGCAGCTCCGGCGTGAAGTGCAGCCCCGCTGTGGGTGCTGCCGCAGAGCCGTTTACCTTGGAGTACACCGTCTGATACCGTTCGCTGTCCCGCAGTTCCTCCTTGATGTACGGCGGCAGGGGCATTTTGCCCAGCCGCTCCAGCACCTCCAGGAAGATGCCCTGGTATTCGAACCGCACCAGCCGGTTGCCGTCGGGCAGCTCGTCCACGATCTCCGCGGTCAGCTCCCCGTCGCCGAAGGATACCCGTGCGCCCTTCCGCAGCTTTTTGCCGGGGCGCACCAGGCATTCCCACACGTTATCGCCTTTGTCGATGAGCAGCAGTATCTCGCAAGCACCGCCGCCGGGGACGCGGTGGCCCAGCAAGCGGGCGGGCAGCACACGGGAGTTGTTCAGGATCAGGCAGTCGCCGGGGCGCAGGTACTCCGGCAGGTCGTAAAAATGACGGTGCTCCGTCTCCCCTGTCACCTTGTCCAGCACCAGCAGCCGAGAACCGTCCCGCCGCTCCAGCGGTGTTTGGGCGATGAGCTCCGGCGGCAGCTCGAAATAGAAATCATGGGTCTTCATAGTTATCACTCATTTACTCAGAATTTGCACACTGCGACACATTATAGTATATTTGCCGCCGATATGCAACGTTTTTCCCGGGAAAAACCGCCGGAACGAGAAAAGCCGCGGCTCTGCCGCGGCCTTTCCCAAAGATGGAGATTATATATGATGGTAACATCATACACAGAAGTAAGGGGCGCTTACACCAAAACAGCCCGGCGGAATGCCTTCTTGCCTTTCTTGATGATCACGCCGTCGCCGGTGAACTGCTCACAGCCGAAGGTGGTCTCGATGGCATCCACTTTGGTATCGTTGACGGTGACGCCGCCCTGCTGCACCAGCCGGCGGGCCTCGCCCTTGGAGGCGGCCAGGCCGCACTTCACCAGCAGCGTCAGTACGTCGATCGCGCCGCCGCCGAAGTCGTCGTTGGTCAGCTCGGTGGTGGGCATGTGCTCCGTGTCGCCCTCGCCGGAGAACAGAGCGCGGGACGCAGCCTTGGCCTTCTCGGCCTCCTCCTGGCCGTGAACCAGCTTCGTCAGCTCGTAGGCCAGGATCTCCTTGGCATCGTTGAGCTGAGAACCCTCCCAGGCGGACATCTTGTCGATCTCCTCCAGGGGCAGGAACGTGAGCATACGGATGCACTTCAGCACGTCGGCATCGTCGATGTTGCGCCAGTACTGGAAGAACTCAAAGGGGCTGGTCTTGTTGGGATCAAGCCACACCGCGCCCTTAGCGGTCTTGCCCATCTTGTTGCCCTCGGAGTTCAGCAGCAGGGTGATGGTCATGGCGTGGGCGTCCTTGCCCAGCTTCTTGCGGATCAGCTCCGTGCCGCCCAGCATATTGCTCCACTGGTCGTTGCCGCCGAACTGCATATTGCAGCCGTAATGCTGGAACATGTAGTAGAAGTCGTAGCTCTGCATGATCATGTAGTTGAACTCCAGGAAGCTCAGGCCCTTCTCCATGCGCTGCTTGTAGCACTCGGCGCGGAGCATGTTGTTCACGGAGAAGCAGCCGCCCACCTCGCGCAGCAGCTCGATGTAGTTCAGAGGCTTCAGCCACTCGGAGTTATACAGCATCAGTGCCTTGCCGTCGGAGAAGTCGATGAACTTCTCCATCTGACGCTTGAAGCACTCCGCGTTGTGCTTGATGGTCTCCTCAGTGAGCATCTGACGCATATCGGTGCGCCCGGAGGGGTCGCCGATGAGGGTCGTGCCGTCGCCGATGAGGGCGATGGGCTTGTTGCCCGCCATCTGCAAACGCTTCATCAGGCACAGAGCCATAAAGTGACCCACGTGCAGGGAGTCCGCCGTGCAGTCAAAGCCGATGTAAAACGTGGCCTTGCCGTTGTTGACCATCTCGCGGATCTCTTCCTCGTTGGTGACCTGTGCGATCAGACCGCGGGCCACCAGTTCCTCGTAAATACCCATAGCTTTTGTTTCCTTTCTTATATTCTCAGTTGTATTGGACAGGGAAAAAATAAACGCCCCCTGTCCTTGGACAGAGGGCGATATTGATCATCGCGGTACCACCTCTTGTTCGCCGCACCCTCGCGGATACGGCCTCATCGGGTGCAGACACACCCTATCGCTGTAACGGGCGAACCCGACACATCCCTACTGGCCCGCACGGACGTTCGAGAGGCTGCTCCGGGATGTATTCGCACGGTTCGCCCTCTCCCCCTTACACCACCCGGAGGCTCTCTTGGCAGGCGCGGAAGCGTGCTACTTCTTCCCTTCATCGCTGTTGCGGTATCAAGTTGAGGCTATTGTAGCAGATTTTTTTCGTTTGTCAACCACTTTTTTCATATTGCGAAAAAAGATTTACAATCCTGCGCGGAACGCTTCCGCCTGGGTCAGCAGCTCCTCCGCGCCGTCCAGCATGGTCTGGGACACATGGCTGCCGCCGGTGAGACGCGCCAGCTCCTGCCGCCGCTGCTCCCGATCCAGCCGCCGCACCTCCGTATAGGTGCGCCCGTCCCGCTCTCCCTTTTCCACGGAGAAATGAGTGTCGGCCATGGCGGCCAGTTGGGGCAGATGGGTCACGCACAGTACCTGCTTGCGGCGGCTGATACGGGCCATCTTCTCCGCCACCTTTTGGGCGGCGCGTCCGCTGACGCCGGTGTCCACCTCGTCAAACACCAGGGTGGACACTCTATCCTGTTCACTGAGCACGTTCTTCATGGCCAGCATGATGCGGGCCAGCTCACCGCCGGAGGCGATCTTGTGGATGGGACGCAGCTCCTCGCCTACGTTGGCGGACATGAGAAAGCGCACCGTGTCCATGCCGTCGGACTCCAGCGGCTTTTCCGTGAAGTCTACCGCAAAGCGGATCTTGCCCATATCCAGCTGGCGCAGCTCCTCTAAAATCTGTGCGCTGAGGCGCTCTGCCGCCGTTTTCCGCGCTTCGGACAGAGCCTGCGCCGCCTGACGGGCATCACGCTCCGCCGCCGTCAGCTCACCGGCCAAGCGGGCCAGCGTGTCGCCGGCGTACTCGATCTGCTCCAGCTCGGCTTCGCAGCGGGCCTGGTAGTCCAGCATATCCTCCACCGTAGCGCCGTATTTCTTCTTCAGGCGGTAGAGCTGGTCCAAACGGCCCTCCACCCGGTCCAATTCACCGGGCGAGACGTCCAGCTCACTGCGCTTGTCCTCCACGCCGGCGGCGATGTCGTATGCCTCGCTATACAGCTCACCCAGCCGCTCATAGAGCTTGCCGAAGCCATCGTCCAAATGCCGCACGCCGCCCAGCGCGTCATGGGCCTGCCGCAAGGCGCTCAGCGCACCGCCGCCGTTGTCGTCGCCGTTGAGGGCGTAGTCCGCCTCCGCCGCCGCGGACAGGAACTTTTCCGCGTTTCGCAGAAGCCCTCGGCGGTTGTTCAGTTCCTCCTCCTCGCCGGGACGCAGCTTGGCGCGGCGCAGCTCCTCCAACTGATAGCGCAGGGTGTCCACCCGGCGCTCTTTTTCCGCTTCGTCCATCTCAAGGGTCTGTATCTGCCGCTTTATTTCTGTAAAGCGTTTATACTTTCCAGTATATGCGGTTATAAGGTCTTCCGTCTTTCCGAAACTGTCCAGGTATACCAAATGCTGCTCCTCGTCCAAAAGTGCCTGTCCATCGTGCTGGCCGTGGATATTCAGCAGCCGTCCGCCCAGTGCTTTCAACTGGCTCACCGTGACAGGCCGCCCGTTGACGCGGCAGACGTTCTTTCCGTCGCTGTGTATCTCCCGCTGGAGCAGCAGCGTGCCATCCGCTTCCGGCGCGATGCCCAACTCCTCTGTCAAGGTGCTGTCAACATCGGAAAACGTTGCTCCCACGAAGGCTTTGTCCGCGCCGGTGCGGATCAGCTCACGGCTGGTGCGCTGGCCCAGCACGGCACTGAGGGCGTCGATGACGATGGATTTGCCCGCGCCCGTCTCGCCGGTCAGTGCGTTGAAGCCGCGCTCAAAGGAGATGTCCGCCTCCTGGATGATGGCGATATTCTCGATATGCAGCAATTCCAGCATACAAAGTCCTCCTCAGTGCAGCATCTGCCGCACCTGCTCACAAAAGTCCGCCGCGTGACCGCTGTCGTGGAACACCAGCAGCACCGTATCATCGCCGGCCAGCGTGCCGACAATGTCCGTGTCCTGCATATTGTCCAGCGCGAAGGCTGCCGCGTTGGCCATGCCGTTCATGGTTTTCAGTACCGCCAGGTTTTGGGCGTTTTCCACCGTCAGCACGCACTCGCGGAAGATGGTACGCAGCTTGTCCTCGAAGTTCAGCTTCGTTTTCTGCTCCGACGCGGCGTAGCGGTAATTGCCCTGCCCGTCCGGCACTTTCAGGAGGTGGAGCTGCTTGATGTCGCGGGAGACGGTGGCCTGGGTGCAGGCAAAGCCGCGCTGGGCCAGCAGCTGCATCAGCTGCTCCTGGGTCTCCACCGTCTCCTCTTCGATGACCTGTAAGATCATGGACTGGCGATCATTTTTCATGCTTCAGTACCTCCATGCCCATCTTGGAATCCAAAATCTCGCAGAAGCTCTTCTTACTCAACCGTACCAGCTTTGTCACGAACCGGGACTGCCGCACCCGCACCTTGTCCCCGTTTTTCAGGGAGAACGCCTTGCCGCCGTCCACGGAGAGGTAGACGAATTTCCGATTGGCGTCCGCCGCCTCGATGGTGATGGTGTGATCCGGCGACAGCACATAGCTGCTGGCCCGCGTGGAGTGGGGGCAGATGGGCGTGAGCAGCAGGTTGCGGGCCGTGGGCTCAACGATAGGCCCGCCCGCTGCCAGGGAGTACCCGGTAGAGCCGGTGGGCGTGGAGACGATCGCGCCGTCGCCGGTGATCTTCGTCAGCCGGCCCTCCTCTGTGGCCACGTCCAGCCGCACCACACGGGCCACGCTGCCCTTGGAGATCACGCCGTCGTTCAGGGCGATGTTGTTATAGACCGGCTTGCCGTCCCGCAGCACCGTCACGTCCAGCATCATGCGGGATTCCACATTGAAATCCCAGTTTTTCAGGTCGTGCAGACGCTCCAGCTCGTTCTGCTCCAGCTCGGACATAAAGCCCAGGCTGCCCAGATTGATACCCAGCACCGGCACACTGTGGAGCGCCACGGTCCGGGCCAGGTGCAGGATCGTGCCGTCGCCGCCGAAGGCGATGAGCAGGTCGGCCCGCTTGATCTCCTGCTGGAGCTGGCGGATGGGAACGCCCAGCTGGTCGTCGTACCCCTCCCGGCTGAAGGGGAGGCACACCACCGTCTCGAAGCCGATGCCCTCCAAAATCTCCTTGGAGCGCTTGGCCACCTTCAATTCACTGTCCCGATATGGGTTGGGGCATAAGATCACTCGTTTCATGCTTCCCCGTGTCCCTCCTTCAGATCGCTGTGTGAAGCGTCTACCAACGCTTGCAGGTCGGGGATGCAGTCCGCGCCCCCGCATTTCTTCAAATAGCCTAAATACTCGATATTCCCCTCCGGCCCACGGATGGGAGAATAAGTGATGCCAAGAACTGTAAAGTTGTTTTCCTTTGCATGAGTCAGAAAGTTTTCCAGCACCTCAAGATGTACCTTCGGGTCGCGGACGACCCCCTTCTTCCCTACCTTTTCCCGACCTGCCTCGAATTGGGGCTTGATGAGGCAGGCCACCTCGCCGCCATCACGCAGCAGCGCGTACAGCGCCGGGAAAATGAGCTTCAACGAGATGAAGCTCACATCGATGGACGCGAAATCCAGTGCCTCCGGGATCACCTCGCGGGTCAGATACCGGGCGTTGGTGCGCTCCAGGCATACCACCCGCGGGTCGCTACGCAGCTTCCAATCCAGCTGACCGTAGCCCACATCCACGGCGTAGACCTTGGCCGCGCCGTTTTGCAGCATACAGTCCGTAAACCCGCCGGTGGACGCGCCGATGTCGGCGCAGATCTTGCCCTCCAGCGTGATGGGGAATGTGGCCATGGCCTTTTCCAGCTTCAGCCCGCCCCGGCTCACGTACCGCAGGGCGTGTCCCCGTACCTCCACGTTGGCGTCCTCCGCCACCGGCGTGCCGGGCTTATCCGAGCGCTGGCCCTCCACGAACACCAGTCCGGCCATGATGGTAGCCTGGGCCTTTTGGCGGCTCTCGCAGAGCCCGCGTTCCGTCAACAGCACGTCCAGCCGTGTTTTTTTGCTCATGCCAGCACCTCCCTGACCGCCTGGGCGATGCCCTGGGCATCCAGCCCCAGCGATTGCCATAGCTGCGACACCGTCCCCTGGGGCGGCAGCGCGTCTCCTACGTTCCGCAGCAGCAGCCTGGTCGGTATGCCGCGCTCCGCCAGCACCGCTGCCAGCCGCTCTCCGACACATCCGGCGCGAAGCTGATCCTCGACTGCAACGATATGCGATGCCCCGTCCAGCGCCGCGCAGACCGCTTCACCGTCCAGCGGCGCGACCTGGTTCAGCTTTACCACGCGGAGAGAAATACCCTCGTTTTTCAGCAGCTCCGCCGCCTCCAGCGCCTGACCTGTCAGGATGCCGTATGTCACCACGGCTGCCGCGCCGCCGCCGAATACCGTCACGCTCTCGCCGCCGCAGTCGCCGTGATAGCCGCACTCCCCGCTACGAGGATACCGCACGGCCACCGGGCCTTTTTCCTCCAGCACCGCACGATGCAGCATACGCCGCAGCTCCGCGAAGCTGGCAGGGGTCAGCACCGTCATGCCCGGGATCTGAGACAGATAGTCGATGCACCCATGGTGCGTTTCGCCGTCCGCGCCCACCAGGCCGCAGCGATCCACGCCCAGCACCACGTGCAGGTGCTCCAAAGCCACATCCTGTACCAGCATATCGAAGCCCCGCTGCAAAAAGCTGTCATACACGGCAAACACCGGGGTCAGCCCCTGCTTGGCCATGCCGCCGGCCATGGCCACCGCGTGACCCTCGGCGATGCCCACGTCGAAGAACCGCCGCGGGAACATACACGCGAACCCGGTAAGACCCGTGCCCTCGCCCATGGCGGCGGTGATGGCGCACACCTGTTCATCCTCACGGGCCAGCGCCGTCAGCGTCTGCCCGAACACGGAGGAAAACGTCTCCCCCGCCGCTTTTTTCTCTTTTCCCGTTGCCGTGTCAAACGGCCCGATGCCGTGAAAACGCTCCGGCTCACGCTGGGCGGGCTCGTAGCCGCTGCCCTTTATGGTATGGACGTGTACCAGCACGGGGCGCTTTTCCTCCTTGGCCGCCTGTAAGACGGCGGTAAGCCGTGCCACATCATGGCCGTCCACCGGGCCCATGTAGGCAAAGCCCATGTCCTCGAACATGGTGCTCACCGGCGGCAGCAGCGATTTCTTCAGTGCCGTCTTTACCTCGTGGCTCAGACCGTACAGCGCGCTGCCGCCCGGCAGCCGCGACAGCGCCGCCCGGTATTTCTTCTTAAACTCGTAGTACTCCTCCGTGGTACGCATCCGGGCCAGGTTGCGGGATAACCCGCCCACGTTGGCGTCAATGGACATTCCGTTGTCGTTCAGCACCACGATGAGACGTTCGCCGCTGTCTCCGGCATCGTTCAGCCCCTCAAAGCTGAGGCCGCCGCCTAGCGCGCCGTCGCCGATGAGGGCCAGCACGTGGTAGTCCTGACCCAGCAGCGTCCGCGCCCGTGCCATGCCCAGCGCCACGGACACGGAGTCTGAGGCGTGGCCTGCCATAAAGGCATCGTGCGGGCTTTCATAGGGCTTAGGAAAGCCCGACAGGCCGCCGAACTGCCGCAGCGTTCCGAACAGCTCCCGCCGCCCGGTCAGCGCCTTGTGGACATAGCACTGGTGGCCCACGTCGAACACCAGCCGGTCGCTGGACGTGTCGAACACCCGGTGGATGGCCACCGTCAGCTCCACCGTGCCCAAATTGGAAGCCAAGTGCCCGCCGGTGCGGGACACCTGCTCCACCAGGAACTGGCGCAGCTCATCGCACAGCTGCTCCGTATCTGCCGCCGACAGGCGTTTTACGTCTGCCGGACTTTGCAAGGTCTCTAAGATCAACTCTATTTCCCATCCTTTACCCTACCGGCGGCGAAATTACACCGGCGGCAGGTTACTTCATCGGTTGAATATTGTAGCACACTGCCCGCCGGTTTACAACCATTTATGCAGAATATTCTGCATATTCACCCGTTGTCACCATTTGTTGCCAAACTGTAGCGACTTTCGCGTCGGAGTATGGTATCATCTCAAATAAACAAATAAAGGAGGAAATGTGCATTATGGCCAAGCGAGAGAAAAGAAAGCTGGCTGTCGGCTGCATCGTCGCCGCGGCGGTGGCTGCGGCCCTGCTGCTGTTTTTCTTCCTGCCCCGCCGGGCAGACAGGCTCATGAAGCTCCCCGAAGCTGACGACTGGGGTGTGGAGCTGTCCACGGAAAAGCTGTCCGAGCTTCAGGCGCTTTTTGATATGCCCAGCTGGTATGCCCAGGCGGTGGCCGCCCCATTCAGCGACCGCAGTCCCGACCTGGCCCGTATGTTCTACGACGGCCTGTCCTATGATGAAAGCGGCGCACCTGTTTACGGCGGCTACGTCACACCTGAGGACGGCGAAGAGTGGGACTGGGTCAAGGCCAATGTTTCCGGCGCGGCGGAGCTGGACGTATCCCGCCTGCCCAGAGCGGGGATGTATCAGGTGCTGCAAGAGGTGATCTACGGCCCACAACCCGTACCTGACGGCCTCGCACCCGAAGGTTGGACGTATTGGGACGAGACAGACTGCTGGTACTTTGCCCATGGTGACACAGGCATAAACGCCGTAACGCTGCTCTCCGGGCGGATGGACGGCGGAGGGCTCGGCTGTCTTCGTTTCGAGGACGCTCTAGGCAATATCTGCACCATCCACGTCGGTTTGGGCCAAACGGAACAGGATGCGGGGCATTTGTACCTCCGTTCCTGTGAGACAGAATGATGCGCTGAAAGGAGCTGTTCCCTGTGAAAGGAAACCGAAAGCGGCTGCTGTGGCTGGTCTCGGCTATACTGGTTTTAGCGGCTCTGCTGTTCTATTTTATACCCCGCCGGGTAGACAGCGCGATGCATCTTCCCGCTGCATCCGAGGATGTGCAGTCCGTCAACCTTGTCAAATATATCAGTGTTTTTGCCCCGGAGCCTACCCTCCGCAACTGGCAATACACGCTGGACAGGCAGACCGACACGGCGCTGATGGAGGAAGCGCTTCACTGGCTCTATTCCGCCCATCTTCGCTGCCCGCTGCCATCGGACGGCAGCCTGAACAACAGCGTCGCCGCGACCTATACGCTGTTCGTCTTTGCTGACGGCTGCGACACCGAGCCCATTCTCCTTTCCGGCGATGGCTATGCCGTAGTGGGTAATATGCGCTACCGGGTGAGCCAAAAGGACATGGCCGGTTTGGTGCTGCTGTTTGACCACCTAAGCCTTTCGGAGGAATAATATCATCCGCTGCAAAGTGCCTGCCCGCCAACGCGGACAGGCACTTTTTCTGCGCCTACGTCATAGAATATGGCTGTAACGAACCCCATAAGGAGGTCACATATATGAACGAACAGGATATTATGAACAAGCTGAAAAGTGATCCCCGGGCCCTGAAGTCCGTCATGCAGTCCCAGGACGGGCAGACGCTGCTGCGGATGCTGTCCGGCGGCGACAGCGCCGCGCTGGGCAGGGCGGCGCAGCAGGCCGCTTCAGGGGATATGTCCGCGCTGTCCGCCATGCTCTCACAGGTGCTGTCCAGTCCACAGGGAACGGAGCTGGTACAGCGGCTGGAAAACAGGCTTCAGCAATAATACGACCACAAGGGAGGCGGCAGTGTGGATGACATCAACGAAAAACTGAATACGCTGCTGTCCGACCCCGACAGCATGGCCCGCATCATGCAGCTGGCCCAGCAGCTCTCCGGCGGCAGCGGCGGCCAGCAAACCGCCGCGCCGTCGCCTCCGCCGCCAGCCGCGCCTCCGGCTGTGCCCAACATCGACCCGCAGCTCATCGCCCGGTTTCTGCCCCTTATACAGGAGTTTTCCCGGGACAACAGTCAGACCACCCAGCTGCTGTATGCTCTCCGTCCCTTTTTGAAGGACGGCAAGCAGGAAAAGGTGGAGCGGGCCGCCAAGCTGGCCCGCCTGATCTGCATCGGCAAGCGTTTCCTCACGGAAGGCGGTGGTTTGCTTGTATAACCGCTATGTCAGGGGCGATGACGGCAATTACGCCCGCGTGCCGTTTGACGATGCACCGCCTCCCCCGCCGCCGCGTCCGAACGGCAGCCCTCCACCACCTCCGCCGCCGCCCCAGGGTGCGCCGGAGCGCGGTTTTTTCAATGACCTGCTGGGCAAGCTGCATTTAAGCGACCTGGACGCGGGCGACCTGCTGCTCTTGTTCCTCCTGTTTTACCTCTCCAAGCAAAAGGCAGACGAGGAGCTGCTCATCGCCATCGGTCTGCTGCTCATCTTGTAGCTGGAAATCATTACATTTGCAAAAAGGTTACAAAACGGTTACAATCAACACATCCTTGCAAGGGACACTACACATAGGAGGTCACAGTATGTTCTGCAATTTCGACTGCGCTTCCCTGCTGAAGCTGCTGTGCGGTTTCTTCGGCAAGTGCTGACGTATATACGCACATAAAATATCCCCTGACCACAGCGGTCAGGGGATATTTGCGTGTAAACAGGATTTTACTTTACAGCTTCCTCCACAGCTACGGCCACGGCCACGGTCGCGCCGACCATGGGGTTGTTGCCCATGCCCAGGAAGCCCATCATCTCTACATGAGCGGGGACGGAGGACGAGCCTGCGAACTGGGCATCGCTGTGCATACGGCCCATGGTGTCGGTCATGCCGTAGCTGGCAGGGCCGGCGGCCATGTTGTCGGGGTGCAGCGTGCGGCCCGTGCCACCGCCGGAGGCCACGGAGAAGTACTTCTTGCCCTGCTCGATGCACTCCTTTTTGTACGTGCCGGCCACGGGATGCTGGAAGCGGGTGGGGTTGGTGGAGTTGCCGGTGATGGACACGTCCACGCCCTCGTGGTGCATGATGGCCACGCCCTCGCGGACGTCATCCGCGCCGTAGCAGCGGACATCGGCGCGCTCCGTCTCGGAGTAGCGGATCTCGCGGACGATGTTCAGCTTGCCGGTGTAGTAGTCGAACTGGGTCTGCACATAGGTGAAGCCGTTGATGCGGCTGATGATCTGTGCAGCGTCCTTGCCAAGACCGTTCAGGATTACGCGCAGAGGCTCTTTGCGGGCCTTGTTGGCGTTCTTCACGATGCCGATAGCGCCCTCGGCGGCGGCGAAGGACTCGTGGCCGGCCAGGAAGGCGAAGCACTTGGACTCATCGCTCAGCAGCATCGCGCCCAGATTGCCGTGGCCCAGACCCACCTTGCGATCCTCGGCCACAGAGCCGTCGATGCAGAAGGACTGCAGGCCCACGCCGATCTTCTTGGCAGCCTCGGCGGCGGTCTTCACGCCGGACTTGATGGCGATAGCCGCGCCCACGGTGTACGCCCAGCAGGCGTTTTCAAAGCAGATGGGCTGGATGCTCTTCACGATCTCGTAGGGATCGAAGCCCTTGGCCTGGCAGATCTCGCGGCACTCCTCCACGGACTTGATGCCGTACTGAGCGAGGACGCCGTTGATCTTGTCGATTCTTCTCTCGTAACTTTCAAACAGAGCCATTTTGTCGTCCTCCCTCTCTTATTCGTGACGCGGGTCGATATACTTCGCCGCGTTATCCCACTGGCCGTAGTGGCCGGTGGCGTTCTTCAGCGCCTCGTTGGCGTCCACGCCCTTCTTCACGGCGTCCATCATCTTGCCCAGGCTGATGAACTCGTAGCCGATGATCTCATCGTTCGCGTTCAGCGCCAAACGGCTGCAATAGCCCTCGGCCATCTCCAAATAGCGCGGGCCCTTCTCGCGTGTGCCGAACATAGTGCCCACCTGAGAGCGCAGACCCTTGCCCAGGTCCTCCAGGGAAGCGCCCACAGCCAAGCCGTCCTCGGAGAAGGCGGACTGGGTGCGGCCATAGACGATCTGTAAAAACAGCTCACGCATGGCGGTGTTGATGGCGTCGCACACCAGGTCGGTGTTCAGCGCCTCCAGAATAGTCTTGCCGATGAGAATCTCGGAAGCCATGGCGGCGGAGTGGGTCATGCCGGAGCAGCCGATGGTCTCCACCAGGGCCTCCTCGATGACGCCGTTCTTCACGTTCAGCGTCAGCTTGCACGCACCCTGCTGGGGCGCGCACCAACCGATACCGTGGGTAAAGCCGGAGATGTCGGAGATCTCCTTGGCCTGCACCCACTTGCCCTCCTCGGGAATGGGCGCCGGGCCGTGATAAGCGCCCTTGGCAACGGGACACATATGCTGAACCTCAGTCGTATAGATCATAGTGACGATCTTCCTTTCTGCGTTATAGTAGCGCCTTGCGGCGGACAAACCAGTGGTATTATAGCAAATGTTCCCGCAAATTGCAAGAAACATTCCAAACATTTGGACACGATCCGCCCATCAACTGTTCTATTTGTAGAAATCCAGCACTTTGTTTGAAATGCATTGACATTTCCTCGGAAATAATTATAATATATGAGTATTTTTAGAGAACATATACGGAGGTCGTCCCTTATGACTGATACCGCATACTTCGACGCCATGGAGGCGCGTATTCCCAAAGGCACGGTGCGTACCCGCTTTGCCCCATCCCCCACCGGGTATATGCACATCGGCAATCTGCGTACCGCCCTGTATACCTGGCTCATCGCCCGCAGCCACGGCGGCACGTTCATCCTCCGCATCGAGGATACAGATCAGGGCCGGTTGGTGGAGGGCGCGACGGACGTGATCTACCGCACCATGGCGGAATGTCACCTGACCCATGACGAAGGCCCGGACGTGGGCGGCCCTGTCGCACCCTATATCCAGTCCCAGCGCCGTGACACCTACGGTAAATATGCGGAGCTTCTCGTGGAAAAGGGCGACGCGTACTACTGCTTCTGCGAGAAGTGCGCCTCCGAGGAGGACAGCGGCGAGTTTGCCCGCGCCGATGATCCCTGCCGCGACCTGCCGCTGGAGGAGGCTCTCCGCCGCGTGGCCGCCGGTGAGCCCTACGTTATCCGCCAGCGCATCCCCAAGGAAGGCACGACCACGTTCCATGACGCGGTGTTCGGCGACATCACCGTGGAGAACAGTACGCTGGACGACCAGGTGCTGTTGAAGCGGGACGGCCTGCCCACCTACAACTTCGCCAATGTTATCGATGATCACCTGATGGGCATTACCCACGTGGTCCGCGGCAGTGAATACCTGTCCTCCGCACCGAAGTACGACCTGCTGTACCACGCCTTCGGCTGGGAAGTCCCCACATACGTCCACTGCTCCCCCGTCATGCGGGACGCGCAGAACAAGATGTCCAAGCGCCACGGCGACCCCTCCTATGAGGATCTGAAGGCCGAGGGCTATCTCACCGATGCCATATTGAACTATGTGGCGCTGCTGGGATGGTCGCCCAAGGGCGAACTGGCGGAGCAGGAGATATTCTCTCTCGACGAGCTTGTAAAGGCATTTGACCTGACAGGTATCTCCAAGTCCCCCGCCATCTTCGACAAGGCCAAGCTGGATCATTTCAACGCCGTGTATCTCCGCGCCATGTCCCCGGAGGATTTCGCCAAGGTGGCCGAGCCCTACATCCGCCAGAGCGTCAAGGGTGATTTCGATATCTGCGCCATCGCCGCGCTGCTCCAGGCACGCTGCGAAAAGCTGACCGAGATCCCCGAAAAGGTGGATTTCTTCGACGCCTGCCCCGACTGCTGTGTGGACGCCTTCACAAACAAGAAGTCCAAGACCAACCCCGAGGTCTGCAAGACCATGCTGGAAGCCGCCATCCCCATGCTGGAGGCACTGCCCGACTGGACGGACGAGAGCATCCACGACGGTCTGGTGGCGCTGGCAGAGCAACTGGGCGTGAAGAACGCCACGCTGATGTGGCCGGTGCGTATCGCTGCCTCCGGCAAGCTGGTGACACCCGGCGGCGCGGTGGAGATCTGCCGCATCCTGGGCCGCGACGAGACGCTGAAGCGCCTCCGTGCCGGGCTGGAGAAGCTGGGATGAAGCGTTTTTTTCAGCCGCTCCGTGACTTCTGCCGCGGGGAGTACAGACGTTTCGTATTTATGGCCGCCGCGGCGTTTTTGGCCATCGCACTGTTGGCCTACCTCGCGGGCCGCTTCGCGCCAACGCTGTGCGACACGGTGATCGGCTACTTCATGGACATGATCGACAGCAGCGCCGTTATGGACGACGCGGGCAACTTCAGCGCCGTGGGGCTATTCTTCAACAACCTGCGGGCCATGGTCATGACCGTTCTGTACGGCTTTATCCCGTTTCTGTTCCTGCCCGCCCTGTCCTTGGGCATCAACGCCGTCATTTTGGGCGTGATGGCGGCCTACTATTCCAACGAGGGCATCTCCCTGCTGGCCTTTTTCGCCGGGATACTGCCCCACGGGGTGTTCGAGCTGCCGGCGCTGATCCTAAGCCTGGCCGCAGGACTGTTTCTCTGCCAAAGCATCAACGCCTATATCCGTCACAATGAAAAGGGTGTTATGAAACCGCTGCTGCTGAACCTTCTGCGTTTGGTGGCGCTGGTGGTGCTGCCCCTGCTGATCGTGGCCGCCGTGATGGAGGCCTATGTGACCCCTGTTGTGATGCAGCTATTCTTGTAAGTATCGGCTTTTACCGCTCTGCTATAATTTCACTTTGAAAGGAATGATCTCTGTGTGTGAAAAGAAAATCGATGTTCCCGCCCTGTTCGGCAAAATGGTGTTCGGCGAGCAGCAGATGCAGCAGCGTCTGTCCGCCGAGACGTATCAGGCGTGGCAGCAGGCGCTGGCCCAGGGGACGACACTGGATCGTTCCGTAGCCGGTGAGATCGCCAACGCCATGAAGGACTGGGCACTGGAAAAGGGCGCGACCCACTTCACCCACTGGTTCCAGCCCATGACCGGCTTTACCGCCGAAAAGCACGACAGCTTCATCACCCGCGACGGCAAGGACGGCGTGGTCATGGAGCTGAGCGCCAAGGAGCTGAATAAGGGCGAGGCGGACGCCTCCTCCTTCCCCTCCGGCGGCCTCCGCGCCACCTTCGAGGCCCGTGGCTACACCGCCTGGGATCCCACGTCCTACGCTTTTGTCAAGGACGAGACGCTGTATATCCCCACGGTATTCTGCTCGTACAGCGGACAGACGCTGGATAAGAAAACGCCGCTGCTGCGCTCCATGCGTGAGCTGGACAGAGCCTGCATCCGCATCCTGCGGTTGTTCGGCAACACCGAGGCCCAGCACGTCGCGCCCCAGGTCGGCCCGGAGCAGGAGTACTTCCTCATCGACCAGAAGATGTACGAACGGCGTGAGGACCTGAAGCTGTGCGGCAGAACGCTGTTCGGCGCAAAGCCCCCCAAGGGGCAGGAGCTGGACGACCATTACTATGGCGCGATCAAGCCCCGCGTGGCCGCGTTTATGCGGGAGCTGGACGAGGAGCTGTGGAAGCTGGGCGTGCTGGCCAAGACGGAGCACAACGAGGTCGCCCCGGCCCAGCACGAGATCGCGCCTATCTACTCTGATGCCAACACCGCCTGCGACAAGAACCAGCTGACTATGGAGCTGCTGAAGAAAGTGGCCTCCCGCCATGGGCTGGTGTGCCTGCTCCACGAAAAGCCCTTTGCCGGCATCAACGGCAGCGGCAAGCACGACAACTGGTCCTTGGCCACCGACACCGGCGAGAACCTGCTCAAGCCCGGCAGTACCCCCAGTCAGAACGCCCAGTTCCTGCTGTTCCTGGCCGCGTTCATCAAGGGCGTGGATGAATACCAGGAGATGCTGCGCTGCTGCGTTTCCTATCCCGGTAACGACCACCGCCTGGGCGGCAACGAAGCGCCTCCCGCCATCATCTCCGTGTTCCTGGGCGACGAGCTGCAAGCGATTTTGGATGCCATCATCCAGGGCACGGAATATGTGGACATCACCAAGAAAAAGCTGACCATCGGCGTGGACACCCTGCCGGAGATACCCCAGGACACCACCGACCGCAACCGCACCTCTCCCCTGGCCTTCACCGGCAACAAGTTCGAGTTCCGTATGCTGGGCTCGTCCCAGTCCATCGCCAGCCCCAACGTGGTGCTGAACACCATCATGGCCGAGGAGCTGGGCCAGTTCGCCGACATTTTGGAAAAGGCGGATGACTTCCAGTCCGCCCTGCAAACGCTGCTCCACGACACCTTCACCGCCCACCAGCGCATCATCTTCAACGGCAACGGCTACGATGACGCCTGGGTGCGGGAGGCGGAGCGCCGGGGTCTTGCCAATCTGCGGGACACCGTGGACTGCATGCCCGCCTACATCGACCGCAAAAACATTGACCTGTTCACGAAGCACGCCATCCTCACGGAGGCGGAGATGCGCGCCCGGTATGAGATCCACCTGGAGAACTACTGCAAGGTGACGGCCATCGAGGCCAGCACCCTGCTGGATATGGCCCAGCGCGGTATCATTCCCGCCGTCAGCCGGTACACCGACCAGCTGGCCGTGACGCTCTACCACAAGACGGCGGATGGGGCGCTGCGTCTGTCCGGCAAAATGGAGCAGACCACGCTGCGGCGGCTATCCGACCTGAACGATGAGCTGTTCGACGTCTGTGAAGCGCTGCAAGCGGCGCTGCGGTCCGCCCCTGCCGCCGATGGCGGCATCGAGGCCGCCCGCTGGTATCGCGCCGAGATCGCGGCCCGGACGCGGCAGGCCGGTGAGCTGATCAGCCGGCTGGAGACGCTGATGCCCGCCGATGTGTGGCCCTTCCCCACCTACGCCGACATCCTGTTCAGCGTGTGACCCTTGAAATCAAAACCTCCGGCTAAGCCGGAGGTTTGACCAGGCCCTGTAAGGGCCTATTACTGGCAAGCCCCTCAAGGGGCACTGAAGTTTTCTTCGTCTGCATTCTCTGTCCTACCGCCCGTAAACGGGCTATCACCATCACCGGAAACCTTTTGCTTGTCGGTGGGTTTATTACTTGTCACGAATTAGTCTCCTTGTTTTTGTAAGTTTTGGTCGGCAAGCCTCATCCTTACTCTAACTCGGAGACTTTTTCTTGTCTACTTCTCCCATCGCCATAGGCTATTTTTTACCCCCGGCAGAGCCGGGGGTTGCCTTTTGTGGCCAGAAAGGGGCTCAGGCTGTCGAAATAGCCTCCGGCTTTTTCGACAGCCTGAAAGGACGGCTTGCGCCGTCCTTTTGTCATTTATCAGGTCTCCCCTCTCCCCTTTTTTCGGGGTTTGGGCAGCGGTGTGGCGGCCTCCGCCAAGGGCAGGACGCGCTCCGTCAGGTTGTGATCCTCCACATCCAGGATATAGTGTTCCTTTGCGCCCTCATAAGGGCAGCCGCAGGGTGCGCTTGCCAGCATTCTCGATAAAGCAGGCAGCTTCTTAACAAAAACTGTGTTATCGCACAGTGTGAGTATCGGTTTGTCGTTCAGATAGATCATATATTCCCCGAACATTTTCCGGCTGCGGATGTCCCACAGCGGCGGAAGCTGCTCCAGAACGAAGGCGAGATACTCCGATGAAGTGGCCATATTACGCCTTCAGGCAGCGCAAGACCGCCATGAGGATGGAGTAATACTTGCTGTCCGGCGTGTCGGCGCGGCTGGTGATGACCACCGGGCAGGACGCGCCGCAGATGGTGCTGGCCATGGTCTTGCCGGCGATGTAGGTGCAGGCCTTATACAGCACGTTGCCGATCTCGATATACGGCACGAGCAGAATGTCCGCCTGGCCTGCCACGGGGTCGTGGATGGCCTTGTGCTTCACGGACTCCATGGAGATAGCACCGTCCAGCGCCAGCGGGCCGGAGATGACGCAGCCGGGAACACCGCGCTCTGCGATCTCCTTGGCGGACACGGTGGAGGGCATCTTCTCGGTGACGTTCTCCACGGCAGACAGAACGGCTACCTTCGGGCACTCAATGCCCAGGGCGTTGGCCACCGGCAGTGCGTTCTCCACGATGCCAATCTGGGTATCCACGTCGGGGGCGATATTGATGGCGGCGTCGGTGATCATGACGAACCGGCCCTCGTACTCGAAAATGCCGCACTGGCTCACCAGGCGCTTGCCGCTGGCGGGGATCAGGCCGGTCTCGCGGTTCAGGATAGCACGGGCAAAGTTGGAGGTCTGCAAAATACCCTTCATGGGGATGTCGGCCTTTCCTTCCCGCACCAGCTGCACCGTCAGCTTGGCGGCATCCAGCTCCTCGCCGTCGAAGTCTACGATCTCGTAGTCCTTCTCGCTCTCGCCCATCTCGTGGAGCATGGCGATGATCTCATCCTTCTTGCCTACCAGCGTGCCTTCCACCACACCCTTGCGGTGGGCGTTGACCACGGCACTCAATGCCGGCTCGTCATGGGCGTTAGCCAGGGCGATGCGCTTCTTCATGCCGCAGCCCAGCACATACTCTTCCAGTTCCTTAAAAGACGTAAACATATTCCTTTCCTCCGTACACCGCGCCGCAGCGCTTGGTTTGACGCGCTCATTATACCCCCTGTCCCCGGAAAAAACAACCACTTTTCCCCAAAAATACGCCCCTGAAATCCAAACCTTCTACGCTCTAAATCGGGCGCGAACCCGCTTGCGTTCCTCCGCCCACTGGTTTTCGATGTAGCTCAGCGCCCACTGTGACGGTGCAGTCGTCATAGCCTCGCGGCGCGGTAGCGCCCTCCTTGTGGGCGGCCTTCACCGGGACAAACAGCTTGTGGGCCGGGGCACAGCCCAACTCAGAATTGTGGTTTTGCGGACCAAATTGGCGGAAGCATAGCCCTCCTGGTCATCACCGCGCCGAAGGCCGCCGCGAATGCGCGGCACAGCTCCGCCGTGCCCGCCAAATGCTGCGCCGCCGTCTGAAACTCCTTGCCGCCGGTGTCGTTCTATCGAACGTGTGCATAGTATGACACGTGCATCATCCTTTCTGCTTACGGGTTGCTTCCCCGCTTCGAAATCATACCCCCGTTTGACGACACGGTCAACGCAAGAAAGGTCAAAACTGACAAGGATCTTCTTATTTACGGCTGCAAGAAGCCCCTCTGCGGTACGCAGAGGGGCTTCTTTATCTGTTAAGTTTTTCCACTTTACACAGCGCCATTTCGCTCTGCTTTCTTTGCACACAGGAAGTGGATGACCATGAACACCAAAAATGCGATGCTGATGTATCCGAAGATGGGATACACCACGCTGATGACCTCGCCGAAGCCCAATAGACTTCCTGCCCACACCAGCAGACAGGACACCGCCAGCAGCACCTTGCGCCGGCGCTGCACACGGGCCGATTTCTGTTCCAAATACGCCATCATGCCCACCAGGCTGGCCAAGGCGTTGCAGAACATGGCCACCAACAGCATCACACCGTAGACCGTTCCCAGCGCGCCGTTTAAGCGGCTGGCCAGCGCCACCATGGGCAGCTCCGCCTGCACCGCCTCGGGATAGGTGGCCAGGCTGGTCAGCACGCTGCCGGCCACCACCAGCAGCATCACGCCGGCCAGGATAATACCGCCGTAAACATGCTTTTTCTCCCGCACGTACTGACCCACCGGCGACATGATGCCGATGCCGCCCAAAATGTTATAGGCCACAAACGTCATCGCCGCAACGGCCCAGTTGGGCATGAGCGGGTTCGTGTTGGTCACTTCCAGGTGGAAAATGCCCTCCGTCCCGAAGGTGGCGTAGGCGCTTACAGCGAACACCAGCGTGGCCGCCACCAGCACCGGGATCAGCGCGGAAAACGCATTGACCATGCCGTTCACGCCCAGCAGGGCCACCAAAAACACGACCGCCATGAACACGGCGCTGCCCAACCAGGCGGGCACGGCAAACAGCTGCATCAGCAGCGCGCCCACACCCGCCGCCATCAGCAGCACCACAAAGAACAGAAACGCAGCGCCGATACCGCCGGAGGATGCCCGCAGCCATTTGATGTCCCAGGGCACCATCAGCTTGTCCATGTCGGCACACTGGGTCATCTGCGTCAGGCGGATAAACAGGATGCCGATGATGGTGAATAATGTGACCGCCAGCGCAAAGCCCACATAGCCCCAGTTGCCGAAGCTGCCGAAAAACTGCCACAGCTCCTGGCCGGACAGATAGCCCGCCCCCAAAAAACAGCCGACGTATGTAAACGCCAGCTTCATCGTCTTGATCTGCTTCATATCATACCTCGTGTCGAAAACTCGTACTGCTCAGTGTATCCTACTTCCCCGCCGCCGTCAACCCCGACTTTCCATGACACAGCGTCCGGGTGGCATGAAAAAAAGTTTCATTGAACGCTTCGGTTTAGCGTTGACGCTGTTGTGGAAATGTTGTATAATATGGCTGTAAAAAGTTGCTGTTTTTGTGCATTTGGCACTTTAAATAGCAAAAGATTTCAGATTTCAGGAGGATCTTGCCATGATCAACACCATCGACGGCATCATCGCCGCCGCCCAGGGCGGTACGCCCGGCGTGATCGCCGTAGCCGCCGCTCACGATCAGCCCGTCATCGAGGCCGTTGCGGCGGCCCGCCGCGAGGGCATCGCCACCCCCATTCTGGTGGGCCACGTGTCCGAGATCGAGGCCATGCTCACCGATTTGGGCGAGAAGCCCGCCGACTATGAGATCATCGCCGGCGACACCGATCAGGACTGCGCCGCCAAGGCCGTGGCGCTGTGCGCCGAGGGCAAGGCGAACTTCCTGATGAAGGGCATTCTGGGCACAGCTGATCTGATGCGCGCCGTATTTAATAAGGAGCACGGCCTGCGTACCGAGCATCTGACCACCCACTGCATGCTGTACGAGATCCCCGCCCTGGGCCGTATGCTGGTGCTGACCGATGGCGGCGTGAATACCTTCCCCGACCTGGACAAGAAGGCCGAGATCCTGGAGAATGCCGCCATGGTGCTGCAGGCTTTAGGCTATGAGCACATCAACGCCTCCTGCGTCTGCGGCGCGGAGCAGGTCAACCCCAAGGTGCAGTCCACCGTGGACGCCGACGCCCTGAGCAAGATGACCGACCGCTGGGCCAAGTACAACATGGACGTGTGCGGCCCGGTGGCCCTGGACCTGGCCGTCAGCGAGGAAGCCTGCCACCACAAGCACTACACCGCCCCCGGCGCGGGCAAGGCGGACATTCTCCTCGTTCCCAACTACGAGGTGGGCAACGGCATCGGCAAGGCCGCCAACCTGTTCGGCAACGCCAAGAACGCCGGCATCATCCTGGGCGCAAAAGTGCCCATCGTGCTGGTCAGCCGCGCCGACAGCGCCTATTCCAAGCTGGCGTCCATCGCCCTGGGCAGCGTTTTGGCCAGCCGCATGAAGCTGGCGTAAAGGCGGATTGCACAAGAATTTGTTTCTCCACACTACATATTTTACAAAATTACGCGGGTGGATTGACAAATGCTTGACAATTTCGCCCCGTATCACTATGATGAGAGAGGTTCTTATACCGCCCGCCGGTATGAACATAGTACAGTAACGTAAAAGAGGAGATTATGTTATGGTAAATCAGGAATACTACAACCTGGGCACTGCGCCCTCCGTCATCCGCCAGCTGTTCGCCTACGGTCTGGAGCAGGCCGCCAAGGTGGGCGCGGATAAGGTCTACGACTATTCCCTGGGCAATCCCAGCATCCCCGCACCCAAGAAGGTCAACGAGTCCATCAAGAAGATCGTGGACGAGATGGATTCCATCAAGCTGCACGGCTATTCCATGGCCGCCGGCTTCGACACCGCCCGCGCCGCCGTGGCCAAGGATCTGGCCGCCCGCTTCGGTCTGGACGTTAAGGCTGACGAGCTGTTCTTCACCTGCGGCGCTGCCCCCGCGCTGATCTCCATCATCAAGGCGCTGATCGTGGACGCTGACAGCGAGATCATGGCCGTTGCCCCCTTCTTCCCTGAGTACCGTCCCTTCGTCAACGCCAACGGCGGCAAGCTGGTGGTCGTTCCCGCGGACACCAAGGCGTTCCAGATCCATCTGGACGAGGTGGAGAAGCGCATCACCAAGAACACCCAGGGCATTATCATCAACTCCCCCAACAACCCCTCCGGCGTTGTGTATACCGAGGAGACCCTGAAGGGCCTGGCCGCTCTGCTGGAGCGCAAGAGCGCCGAGTACGGCCACCCCATCTACATCATCGCCGACGAGCCCTACCGTGAGCTGGTGTACGGCGGCGTGAAGGTCCCCTTCATCCCCTGCCTGTATAAGAACACCATCGTGTGCTACTCCTATTCCAAGTCCCTGTCTCTGCCCGGCGAGCGTATCGGCTACGTCTACGTCCCCGGCTTCGCCGATGACGCCCACGCTGTCTACGCCGCTATTGCCGGCGCTGCCCGCATCATGGGCCACGTCTGCCCGCCGACCCTGATGCAGAAGGTCATCGAGTACTGCGCCGAGGAGCGCCCCGACCTGGTGGCTTACGACGAGAACCGCAACCTGCTGTATAACAGCCTGCGCGAGATGGGCTACGAGTGTGCCAAGCCCGACGGTGCGTTCTATCTGTTCGTGAAAGCCCCCAACGGCGACGCCAACGTGTTCTCCGAGAAGGCCAAGCTGGAGCACAACCTGCTGGTCGTGCCCGCCGATGGCTTCGGCTGCCCCGGCTACTTCCGTCTGAGCTACTGCGTGGCCAACGACATGATCCGCCGCAGCCTGCCCGCCTTCAAGGCCATGATGGAGAGCTGCAAGTAAGCGAACCGCGGACAAATTGTATAAAAATGTCCCCCGGCTGCGCCGGGGGACATTTTTATACAAAATAATCGGCGCTGCCGCCGCATATTTTTACACATTTTTAACTTGAAATCCGCCGCTTACGCGCCTATAATGGCAACATATTTTTATTTAAGAGAGGTGTTTCACGCATGAGCAAGTTGACGATCCCCGCCGGGTACAAGACGCCGCTGTCCACCTATGAGATGCAGCGCGCCATTGAGTTCATCAAGAGCAATTTTCAGGTGAATTTGGGGCAGGCGCTGAATCTGCGCCGTGTCTCCGCTCCCCTGTTCGTAGAGGAAAATTCCGGCCTGAACGACAACCTGAACGGCGTGGAGCGCCCTGTTTCCTTTGATATTCCCGATGTGGGCGCAAACGGGCAGGTGGTGCACTCCCTGGCCAAGTGGAAGCGTTTGGCGCTGAAGCGCTACGACTTCAAGCCCGGCAAGGGCCTGTTCACCGACATGAACGCCATCCGCCGCGACGAGGAGGTGGACAACCTCCACTCCGTCTACGTGGATCAGTGGGACTGGGAGAAGGTCATCGAGCGCCGCGACCGCAACGTGGCCTATCTGGAGCAGACCGTCCGCGCCATCGTCGGCGCAGTGGTAGAGACCAACGATGCGCTGCAGGTGGCGTTCCCCAGCCTGCACACCAAGCTGGATCGGGAGGTCTACTTCGTCACCACGCAGGAGCTGGAGGATCGCTGGCCCGACTACACGCCCAAGCAGCGCGAGGATGCCATTTGCAAGGAGCATCACACGGTGTTCCTTATGCAGATCGGTGATGACCTGAAGCGCAGCGGCAAGCCCCACGATGGCCGCGCCCCTGACTACGATGACTGGTCCTTGAACGGCGACATCCTTATGTATAATGAGGTGTTAGACCGCTCCTTTGAGATCTCCTCCATGGGTATCCGCGTGGACGAGGCCGCCATGGACTATCAGCTGAACAAGCGCGGCTGCAACGACCGCCGCGAGCTGCCCTTCCACAAGATGCTGCTCAGCGGCCAGCTGCCCCTGACCATCGGCGGCGGTATCGGTCAAAGCCGCCTGTGTATGCTGATGATCGGCACGTGCCACATCGGTGAGGTGCAGGCCAGCCTGTGGGACAAGGAGACGATGGACGCCTGTGAAAAGGCCGGCATCATGATCCTGTAACGGCAAAAAAGAACCGCCCGAGGGCGGTTCTTTTCCCTTATACTGTCGGAAATACTTATGCCTGCGCGTCCGGCTGCTTCAGTTCGTCCTCCAAGCGCTGCAATTCGGAGATCATGCTGTCGAAGGCGGTGTAGTCCGCGTTTTCCACTGCCTGCTCCGCCTGACGCAGCTGCTCCAGCAGGGATACGTTCATGCTCAGATAGGTGCTGCGCCGCTGGCTGCACCACGCACGCTGCTGGGCGATGCACTGGGCCAACCGCTCCATGGCCTTGGCCCGGAACTCCTCCGTGCGGCGATGGGCGCTGATCTCAATGTCCGCCACGTGCTCCTTCAGGGACTGGTACTCCGCCGCAGGGCCGCGCAGGGCTTCCGCCTCCTGCCGCAGGGCCTCCGCCGAGGCCTGGGCCTGGGCCAGCTGCTCCCGCAGGCGGGCGTTCTCCTCCCGCAGACAGGCATCCTCCTCGGTCAGGCCGCGCAGCGCCTCGTTCTCCGCCGCCGCCTCATCCCGCTGGGCACGCAGGGCGTTAAGCTCCGCCTCCAGCGTCTCCAGCTGCTCCCGGTTCTCCGCGGCGGTCTTTTCGATAAACTTCACCACGTCCTCCCGGTCAAAGCCGCCGAACAGGCAAGTCTTAAAGCTGGCATCCATAGCAAGTACCCTCTCTCTCTTATTCTTGCGTACAGCATACCACAAATGCCGGCAAATGACAAGGGAGTGAGGCGAAAAAGGCGCATCATGCGTCAAATTACCAAATTATCAAATCAAAGTAAAAAAGTTTCCCGGAGCGATTTACAAAGCACGTAATTTGTTGTATAATGCAGTTTATTGTGTGCGAATATTCTACGTGAAAAGGACTGAGAGATCATGAATTGGGAAATTATCACATTTTTAGGCTACTTTGTCATCTTATTAGGCGTGGCGCTGATCTTCTATTTCAACGGCTCTAACAAAAATTCCGAGGACTTCTTCCTGGGTGGCCGCTCCATGGGCCCGTGGGTCACGGCGCTGTCCGCACAAGCCTCTGATATGTCAGCGTGGCTGCTGATGGGTCTGCCCGGCTCGATTTTGGCCTTCGGCTTCGGTCAGATGTGGATCGGCATCGGCCTGGCGCTGGGCACTGCCGCCAACTGGATCTTGTGCGCCCGGCGGCTGCGTACCTTCTCCAAGGCGGCCAACGACTCCATCACCGTGCCCCAGTACCTGACCAACCGCTTCGCGGTGGACTCCCGTTCGCTGCAGCTGGTGTGCGCGCTGATCTTCCTGTTCGCCTACACCATCTATGTAGCCTCCGCCTTGGTGGCCGGCACGTCCGTGTTCACCACCCTGTTCCCGGATGTCTCCCCCAAGATCGCCATGTTCGTGTTCCTGCTCATCATCGTGGCGTACACCTTCTTCGGCGGCTTCACCGCCGTGTGCTGGACGGACTTCTTCCAGGGTATGCTGATGATGCTGGCCCTGATGCTCGTGCCCATCGTGGTCTACTTCGGCCATCGCTCCCTGCTGGATGCCTCCGCGCTGACGACTGTCTATGAGTACACCGATGCCGCCACCGGCGCGGTGACGCAGTGCGCGTTCGGCGTTGGCCTGTTCGACGCCAGCTGGCAGGACATCCTCAGCGGCCTGGGCTGGGGCTTGGGCTATTTCGGTATGCCCCACATTTTGGTGCGCTTCATGTCCATCGAGAAGCCCTCCATGATCAAGAAATCCTCCATCGTGGCCATCATTTGGGTCGTCATCTCCCTGCTCTCCGCCGTGCTCATCGCCTATTTCGGCAGAATGATCATGGGTGCGGAGCTGCTGGAGACCGGCAGCCAGAAGCTGGTGTTCATTGCCATGTCCCGCCGCTTCTTCCCCGCCGCTGTCTGCGGATTGCTGCTGGCGGCCATCATCGCGGCATCTATCTCCACCGCCGACTCCCAGCTGCTGGTGGCGTCCAGTTCCTTCACCGCTGACCTGTATAAGCCCTTCTTCCGCAAGAACGCCTCGGAGAAGGAGACGCTGATGGTGGGCCGCATTTTGGTGCTGGTGCTGTCCCTGATCGCCTACGCCATCGCCAACTCCAAGGGCAGCGGCGCGCAGGCCATCATGGACATGGTGGAAAACGCCTGGGGCGCTTTCGGCGCGTCTTTCGGCCCGACCATCCTTCTGTCCCTGTTTTGGCGGCGGTTCAACTACAAGGGCGCTGTGGCCGGCGTTGTGTCCGGCTTTGTGGTGGACCTGGGCTGGCTGCTGACCGGCCTCACCGCCTCCACCGGCGTTTTTGAGATCGTGCCCGGCTTTATCGCCAGCTTTATCATCGCCGTCCTGGTGGCGAAGCTCACGGAAGCTCCCAACGCCCAGGCGGTGGAGATCTTCGACAAGGCCACCAGCGCCGACGCGGACTAAAAACCACACGAGACGGAGGCGCGGGCAAAGCCCGCGCCTCCGTTCTTTGGGGAAAAAGAAAAGTTGGAGAAAAGTGAAAATTTCCCTTGCATTTTGTTCCCTGCTGTGCTATTATTAGTAAGCTGTCTGAGTGACATGCGCCGTTAGCTCAGCTGGATAGAGCGTCTGGCTACGGACCAGAAGGCCGGGGGTTCGAATCCCTCACGGCGTGCCAAAAAGACCCGAAACCGTAAGGCTTCGGGTCTTTTTGTTTGCATAAGTTGTTGTTTTCTCCCGCTGCTTTTTTCTGACCCAAACGCTGACCCCAACGGGAGCGGATAGCGGAAAGGTCTATACCGCACGGGATAGGATACCCCCCATGGTCTGGGCGGCTTTGAGTTGGGCGTCGGTGGTAACGTGGGCGTAGGTATCCAGCGTGAACCCCGCCGAGTAGTGACCGAGCATCGAGGACACGGTTTTTACATCCACGCCGTTTTGCAGCGCCATGGTGGCGAAGGTGTGCCCTTACGGTATAATTACGACAAACCGGAAAAGCCCCGTATATCAAGGGTTTTCGGTTATCTGGCAAGGTTTTTCATCCTTTTCCAAACCGAAAAATCGAGCCGCGAAGTAGTTATATCGTAGGGGGTGTTATAGTAACGACAAAAATAAAATACCGTTTGGGCGGGCTGTCAGCCCGTCCAAAAAATCAGGACATTTCCTCTGCAAAGAAGAAATGTCCTTTTTTGTACCCAAAATCAGATGCCGACAGGAGGAACACAATGCCTGAAAAAACAGTGCAGAAGGAACCGGGCAAAAAGCCCGTGCCATCCAAAAAGCCGAAACCGCAGCAGGAAGTAGTCGTTCAGATTCCGCTCTCCGAGCTGCATCCATTCCCGAATCATCCCTTTCAGGTGCGGGAGGATGCGTCCATGCAGGAAACCGCCGAAAGCGTCAAGGAATACGGCGTCCTCGTCCCCGCGCTGGCGCGGCCACGGGAGGACGGCGGTTATGAGCTGATTGCAGGCCACCGCCGCAAACACGCCTGCGAGCTGGCTGGGCTGGCCACCATGCCCGTCATTGTCCGCGACATTGACCGGGACGCTGCCACCATCATCATGGTGGACAGCAACCTTCAGCGTGAGAACATTCTCCCCTCCGAACGCGCCAAAGCCTACAAGATGAAGATGGAGGCCATCAAGCGGCAGGGCGCACGAACGGATCTGACTTCGCCGAAAATTTCGGCGAAGTTCCGCAGCGATGATGAAGTTGGTCAGGATGCCGGTGTGAGCGGAGATACCATCCGCAACTACATCGCCCTGACGCAGTTGGTCCCGGAGCTTCAGCAGATGGTGGACGAAAAGAAGATCGCCCTCAGTCCCGCTTATCAGATCGCGGCGCTGACTCCCAAAGAGCAGGGCTTGCTTCTGGAAACCATCGACAGCGAACAGGCCACCCCCTCGCTCTCGCAGGCACAGCGGATGAAAAAGCTCAGTCAGAGCGGCGAACTGAACGAGGACACCATGCTCTCCATTATGATGGAGCAGAAGAAACCGGAGAAGAACGACATCACCCTTTCCGGTGAAAAGCTCCGCAAATATTTCCCACGTTCCTATACTCCAAGAAATTTCTTGCAGAGCATGAAAGCGAGATCACGATCCACAAGGCCG